>Ga0255446_1001_pt1 | contig 21073 bp, 20 predicted proteins | sample ANMaggSSYBR02D10_FD_182661 | JGI IMG/M metagenome (GOLD analysis project Ga0255446, IMG submission 182661) | Sediment cell enrichment communities from methane seep in Santa Monica Basin, California, United Staets - ANME aggregate JGI... | ecosystem: Environmental > Aquatic > Marine > Cold seeps >...
AGACAAGCTTATGAAATAAGCGATATTTGTAGATACAGGATTTTGGATAGCTTAGAAACACGATCCACGAAGGACACGAATAAACACTAAGTTTTCGGTGCCGTATCTCTTGGTGTATGCTTTGCCCTCTTAGTGGATTTTTTATGGAATCGCAGATAAACGCAGATGCACGCTGATATTTAACCATGAAGAAAGCCGGGGAAGACAAGGGGTACGTCCCACAAATTCATAAATAACTTTTAGATGAACGAACCATAAGTCGTGAAAGGATGTTGGGCTATGCAAATTATATCCAAACTCAGTGGCAGTTTAATGATCGTTCTGGTTTTAGCGGGTGTCTTGGCATTGACGGTCAATCCCCGAATATCGTTAGCAGAAATCTCCGCAGACTCATATTGCCAACTCGCAGTCCAGAGCTTGCAACAGGATGTCTCTAATTTTGAGGAGCTGATTGCACTTGTAAACCAATACAAGAATGATCGTGAGGCCTTGAACCAGCAGGAGGAGATAAAGAGGGTGGAATTTGACCAGGCAAAGGAAGCTCTTTTCTCGTCATTTGGGATAACTGATACTGAATACGCTATGTATATGGGAGAAAATTGGCGAGTAGTAAATGCATATTTAGGGGCAAATCCTGATATAAAGCAGCAGATAGATGACCTGTCGGCTCAGGTAGGTTCACTCTTAGAGGAGTATGAAGCATTGAAAGGGAGTGGAGAGCCTGTGGTGGTGCCGTTGCCGTGATTTGTGACGGAACCGCAGATGTAAACGCTGATGCACGCAGATATTTATCCACGAAGGGCACGAAGGGAGACTAAGAAGGGCTAAAGAGGGATTTAAACTTTTACCCCTTCGAGCTCTTTGTGGTGGAAAAACAATTTACCGTAATAAGATAATCCACAGGAATTCGTGTATAAATACTGTTACCCGGTAGTCTTTGTGGTTTTTTTATGTACAACCAAGAAATGCACAAACAGTAATAAGGAAATTATTGCGTTGGATCGATGATTTTAAGATCTTTAAAATAAGCTCGGTAAAAACCACGGTCTCTTGTGATAAGCTGATCAGCACATTTTATCGCATGACCACCGATGATAAAATCGCTGATAATATGGATTCTGCCTGGTAATATTTCCCCGCAATGAGGACATTTTTGATTTTTCTTTCTATTTTCAAGATAGTTTTTCCAGGCAAGGCTTGCCTCATAAAGAGCCTTATCAGTGGAATTTACAAGTTTAATATCTGTTTCATCTAAAAACGTTCTGAGTTCTTCCAGAGAGAGGAACTGGGAGGAGAGTTCGGCAAACACCATTTCGGAAATAACAAGACTGCCTTGTTCGGATAATATTTCAAGTGCTTCTAAAGAAGTTGTCGCATAATCTGCATTTGGGATAAGGATATCCAGTAGTACATTAGTATCAACTGCTGATATCATCAGGCTTTCCTCTCAGTTCTTCAATGATTTTATCGGAGTTGGCTCCCTGAAGATTTGAGAGATATCCAAAGTACTTGCGAAAAGATTTTTTTCTATGTTTCTTTTTGCATAGAAAAACTTGATTTCCGGAGATTTGGAAATCAACTTCATCTCCAGGGAAAATACTCAATACATCACGTACAGACTTTGGGATAAAAATTTGTCCTTCAGAGGAAATGGTTGGCATTAGCTTTTTCCTTTATATTTTCTAAACTTATAGTTTGTTATAAAGTTTAATCTAACATATAAGACTCCGTTTTTCAAATATTATTCTGTGGAACCGCAGATAGACGCAAATGGACACAGATATTTATCCACGAAGGGCACTAAGAAGGTCTAAGGTAAGGAGTGATTGGAGAAAGTCTCGGTTGCAGAGCTTCAATCTTGCCTTTTTGGAAAATCTATTCTATGATTATTTGAGATCCTGGGTGACAGTGAGGTAAAATAATGGCACAGGAGGTAACTACTATGGCTCTTACAACTGCTACTGAAGTCATTCCCTTTCAGGTTGACTCAAACGGCGTTGCTCGCGTCGGTGGAACGCGCGTGACATTAGACACAGTTATTGCAGCCTTTTCAGACGGAGCAACTGCCGAAGAAATAGTTCAGCAGTATCCAACCTTGAGTTTGGCTGACATCTATTACGTGATCGGCTATTATCTGCAACATCTCTCAGAAATTGAAGCATATTTGCGACAGAGAAAGGCTCAAAGGGAAACTGTTACCGGTAGCGTAAAACTTCTTCAACTATCGCAAAACAAATTGGTTTTGCACAGAATCGAGGTCAATGAGAAATATCTGAATGCAACCACATCCAGGTTCAGAGACGAAAACAGCCGCGGGATTAATATTGACATCTCTTTGAAACCTGAGGCGCCGGTAGGAGCATTAAGTGAGGTTGTCACACTGCACACAAATCTTAAGAGGCGGCCGCGAATAGATGTGCCTGTCTGGGCCAATATCCATTAATAAGAGGGAGAATAATGAGAAGTCTTGTTAAGCTCTTGCTAACGATATCAATTATATGGATGTTGGCTGGTTGTACAAAAACGGACCAGAAGGAGGTAGTCATCTACACCTCTGTTGATCAGATATTTTCGGAGCCTATCCTCAGCGATTTTGAAAAAAACACGGGGATAAAGATAAAGGCTGTTTACGATGTGGAAGCGAGCAAAACCGTGGGACTGGTAAACCGGCTTTTGGCTGAGAAAGGTCATCCCCGGTGTGACGTATTCTGGAACTCAGAGGTAGGAAGAAGGACCCAAAACTTATTTATATAGGCAAAATCATACATGATATCGAAGTAAACATATGGGAGAAAAAAATACTTGAAAAAACACTGATCGTTCAGGATGCCGTAAACAAGATCATATGGAATGTAAAAGACAGAAATGAGGTGATTCAGAAAAGTTGTAAATATTTTGATTCGCTGTACCAAGGGATTGTACTTAAGAATGAAAGATTTCCATAATGGGTGCGGACAGAAATTATCTATCGCTGTGTAACCCTGAGCACCTCCTCAATTGTTGTAATCCCATCCAAAACCTTTTGAATCCCATCCTGGCGCAGTGTGATCATGTTATGATTTAAAGCCTCCTTTTTTATCAGGTTCGAATCATAGGTTTTAAGTATCAAACTCTTTAAATGGCTGTTCAATACCATAATCTCGAAAATACCTATCCTTCCCTTGTAGCCGGTATTAAGACATTTTTCACAACCCTTTGCTTTGTATATCTTACCATCTTTGAATTTATCCGGACTGACTCCAAGTCCTTCAAGGGCAATATAATCCGGCTCTGTTGCTTCTTTGCAATAACTGCAAAGAACACGGATTAATCTCTGCGCTGCAACGGCTATAACCGAAGACGAAATTAAAAAAGGTTCGATGCCGATATCAACAAGACGGGTAATAGCACTTGCAGAATCATTTGTGTGAAGTGTTGAGAAGACAAGATGCCCTGTAAGCGCTGACTGGACAGCTATTTCCGCTGTTTCTTTATCTCGTATTTCACCTATCAGTATGATATCAGGGTCCTGTCTGACAATTGATCTCAGGCCACGCGCGAAGGTAAGGTTTATCTTTGGATTGACCTGTATCTGGCTAATCCCTTTGAGCTGATATTCAACAGGGTCTTCTATGGTGATAATGTTGATCTCTGGTTTGTTTATGGACGATAAAATTGCATACAGCGTTGTTGTTTTGCCGCTTCCCGTGGGTCCGGTTATAAGGACAATACCGTTTGGCGACTTAACAAGATTTTTTAGAAGATCAAGCCGTTCGGGCTCCAGGCCAATATCCGGAAGTCTGAGAAATGAACCTGATTTATTAAGAAGTCTCATCACTACACGCTCTCCAAACGAGGTCGGGATTGTTGAAATCCGTACGTCGATCTCCTGGTTGCCTATTTTTACATCCAGACGCCCGTCCTGGGGAAGGCGTTTTTCAGCGATGTTCATCTTTGCCATAATCTTGATTCTGGAGATCAGGGCCGGCTGTATCCATTTCGGAGGGGTAAGCAGATCATAGAGAATACCATCCACACGGTGTCTGACCTTGAAACTGTCCTGATAGGGCTCAATGTGTATATCGCTTGAGCGGGCCTTTACTGATTGAGAAATAATATGGTTCACGAGTTTGATGATAGGTGCATCACTGGTGTCATCCAGAAGATCCGCTCTATCCTCAATTTCACTGATGATAGTGGCGCCGCTTTCTTCCATATTCTGCACCAGTTGCTCAGCGGAATCCTGGCTCAGGTCATATGAGATGTTTATAACAGAAAGAATTGCATTCTTTGTTGAAAGAACAACTTTAAAATCTTCCAGCCCGAGAATCCTGACCAAGTCGTCAAGTGGCTGGAACGAGGCAGGATTATTTATAGCGATTATGCAGTCAGGGGCATGGTTGTTTCTTTCCAGCGGAACCATGGTATATTTCTTTAGAAATTGAATCGGCACATGCCGGGTAAAGTCGGATTTGAAATTGTCAAGCTGAATCTCGGGCTGGAAAGGGATATCGTACTGAATGCTTAATGCTTCAAGAAGTTGTGTCTCAGTAATTAAATTTTTCCGGATAAGTATTTCTCCGAAAGCATCTCCTTTTTCTTTTTTTATCTTTTGAACTTCGCTAATATCTTCTTCTGAAATGCCGAAGTTGTCTTTAAGTATTTCTGAAAGATGTTTTAACATATTGTAAGTACCTAAAATAAAGTGCCTAAAGTGAGCTAAAGTATATTAAAGTGCCTAAAGTTAAGGTATTCTGCCATTTTATATGAGTGTAACCAAAATAGAACAATGAACCTTAATGAATCTATGATTATCAGGTACCGTAGGGGCAATCCCTTGTGGTTGCCCAAGGGTTTTCTGTGAGGTTTCCTACGGATTTGTTCTATTTTGGTTACACTCATTTTATATAAAGATTTCCTGAGTCATTAATGCATAGGAAAGTGTAACTGTTTCTATTCCTATGTTATCAATTAGCACGCCGGAGGTGTACCACAACTTTAGGCATTTTAGGCACTTTAATTCACTTTTTCTTGTACATCTTGATGTTGCCTTCTTTTATTTTGTCGATCTGATCTTTCTTCTTTTTGTAAACCATATCTGCTTCCGCAGGATTTTTTATAACATGAGGTGTGAGAAAAACAAAAAGATTGGTCTTGTCATTTGATTTTGTCATTGACTTGAAAGCCCATCCAAGCACAGGTATATTTCCAAGGCATGGAACCATGTATTCTATGTTGGAAAAGCTGTCGTCGATAAGTCCGCCTATAACAACGGTATTTTTATCCTTGACAATAACTGTCGTATTAATGGTACGCTTTAAAGTGGTCGGCTGGAAGTCTCCGAGTGATTCCACTTTGGTTACTTCTTGGGCAATATTGAGGCGAACCATCCTGTCCTTACTGATTTGGGGCGTAATCTTCAGAGTTATTCCGACATCCTTGTATTCATAATTACTATAGCTCCTATCGTCGGTCGTCGTATCCTGTCTGGTTACATAAGGGATATTCTTTCCAACAGTGATGCTTGCTTCCTCATTATCTGTGGTTAGAATCTGCGGTGTTGAAAGTATATGAACATCTTTGTCCTTCTTATGTGCCTGTATGACCGCCGCCAGGTTGGGAAACTTAATGCCTCCGATTTCAACAAATTCACCAAAAACACCCAGAGAAAAACCGGAAGGCAATGAGCCTGTGCCTGTCATTCTCTCTATGTTGCTGTAATTACTCTCGCCCCCGCCGCTAAAACCGCCGCCAAAGAATCCTGTCTTACTCTGACCATCATAGTCTGTCTTGCCGCCGGCCTGCCACTCTGTTCCAAGATTAAATTCCTTGTTCACATTTACTTCCATGATCAAGCATTCTATATAGACCATTGCCCTTGGAATATCCAGCTTCATTATTATCTCTTCAATGACCAGATAGTCATCCTTTTCCGCCATAATAATGAGGCTGTTGGTGGCCTTATCCGCTTTTATTATGACATCTCCTGAAATAAGAGGGGCTTCTTTTTTTCCTTTGGCGGGGCTTTGCTTTTTTGCCGGCAATTCCTGGAGAACCTTTGCCAGATCTTCGGCCGTGGCATTTTCAAGATAATAGACACGGATTTTCTCTTTGCCTCTCGGAACCTCCCTGTCAAGCAGCTTAACAAGCTTCTTAATCCTGACAGTATCATTTTCGCTGGCAAGCAAAACAATTGTGTTTGTTCGCTCATCAGCTACGAATGTGACCACTTTACCCGGATCTTTTTTCTTCGTTTTTACTGTTGTTTTGAAGATGGAACTTAATATTTTAACAAGTTTTGTCGCATCGGAAAATTCAACAGGTATTACCGATATCTCCTGGCCGATGCCTGTAATGTCAATTAATTTGAGAATCCGGACAAGTCTTGTAATATTTGAATAGACATCTGTAACTATCAGCATATTTGTCGGAGGATAAGACAGTATCACGCTGCTTTTAGAGATCATTGGCGCAAAAAGCCGTTTTATTTCATCTGAATCAGCGTATGTTAAGGATATAATTTGTGTGACTATTTTATCTTCCGGAGAAGTGAGCTCATCTTTAAATCTGGTTTCAATATTCTTTGATCGTGCGTCAGGCGCTGGTATGATTTTGATTATTTTATCGGTTTTTACCGTGGCATAGCCATTGACCTCAAGAACGGATTCAAAGACCTTGTAAGCCTCTTTTAATGATATTTTGGTAGGAGAAATTATTGTCACTTTTCCCTTTACCCGCTTATCTACAACAAAATTCTTACTGGTAAGTTCACTGATGAATTTGATAAAGACATTAATATCAACGTCATTGAAATCTATGGAAACGAATCGTTCGGCTTCTTTGTTTGTATTTGGAGATTCAGCAGCATTTCCGGATGTTGTGGCTGATTGCGCCATTAAAGAACCTGCAAAAAAGAACAAATAGATGCAGACAGATAAGCATAAAATATTTTTTGAAGTATTGGTGTATGATTTCATTTTAATCCCGGTTGTTGTAAAATAACCCAAAGAGCGCAAATTTAATAGTATAGGAATTTCCATTTTTCATAGCGTTATTGTTTTATCAGTACAATGTAGGGGCGATCCTTGTGATCGCCCTAATCAGGGCGATCACAAGGATCGCCCCTACTATTTAATATTATAATTAATAGTTTTTTGCCGGCCTTTTCGTTTTAGTTGAAGCTGAACATTGGATGATGACTTCAGACTTTCATAAAACTTCAGAGCATCATCAACTGATTTAATGTTTTTCCCATCAACTCCTGTAATAATATCACCATTTTTCAATCCCATTTTTGAGAATATGGAGCCTGATTTGATACTGCTTAGAACGAGACCATTTGGTTTTCCATCAGAAAAATAAGGCCGCATTCTTACATTTTTCATGAGATCATTTACATTTTTAACAGCCCTGTCAATCTGTGAACGTTTTATGGTAATATTTTGCGAAACAGATCTCTTTGATTTCTTAGAGGAGATGATTGACTTATAATCGCCAGCCCTTTTTTCCAGTTCCAGGATTTCATCTTTGCCATTAATATTTAAAACAATTTTTTCTCTTAAAATTATTTTTAGTGTTGCATTTTGTATTGTATCGCCAACTTTGTAAAGATTTTGTTTTTTTCCTTTTTGTTCTTCAATAACGGCATATGTTTTGCCACTGTCACCTGTAACCGTTCCCCATAATTTTAACTTTAGATCCGTTTGTTTAAGTGACTCAATATTAACCGGTTCTATTTTATTTGTTCTCTTTTTTGTATTGAAAAGATTCCGTTTAATTATTGTGTTGTAATAAGATACTGGATGAACAGTTCCATCTTCGGGTGATGATATCTGTTTGCCCATCGATATGGCAGGATGTCCATGATCAAGTTTGCCGGCTGTTGTTATATAAAAAGCATTTACACCAAAATATATGGCGGCTGATATTAAAAAGACATTTAAAATGTTAACGTAGATTTTCATATTGCTATTTCAAATCTCCACTCTCTGCTCCCCGTTCCCTGTTTTTTTTAGATTTCAGATGTTTCAACCCGTAAAAGCGCATTTATAAAAGGCTCTTTTTTGCCTGTTTTTGAAATTGAAAGTCTTGTGATGTATACAATATTTTTTGATGTTTCTACCATATGCAGGAAAAATGTCAGTTCTTTGAGCGTTATGGCCTGAAGCTTCATTGCTACAATTGAGGTCTTGTATCCAGTGTTTTTATCGACAGAAGTCGAAGGCTTCATATAAACTATATTGTTTTTTATGCCCGCTTTATCTGAAAGTTTGTCAAGAAAGGAAAAAAGGGTAAAATCTTTTTCCCTTTTTGAAAATTGAACCCTTGCCAGTTCAGCCCCTCTGTTCATGGCATCATATTTTGATTTTAAAAGTTGTATCTCTTCGAGCTGGCCTGATTTAACCGGAATGGCTCTGGTCAGACGCTTCCTTTTTTCAATAAGGGGGGATATAAATTGAATTAATACAATAAGGCATATAAGACCTGATACAGCATAAATTGAATATTTTTCACGTCTATTCAGTTTCATATTTACTCGTTGCTGGTTGCTCGTCGCTGGTTACTGGTTGCTCGTTGTAACCAGCAATGAGCAACTATAGTTGCACTTTTAATTTAAAACGTACACGGTTGTCGGATTTATTCATGTTGGCAGAGCTGATTGTTACTTTATTGAACAAATTCGACTGTTCCAGCCCGCGCTTTATATCATCCACAGAATTGAATCTGTTTGTGTCTCCGGCAATTGATACGCTTTCCATATCCACTACAAGATTTGTAAGGTTAACATCAATGTCCCTGAGCGTAAACTCACTGATATCCTTTAAAATGTCAATAGCGTATGTATGTTTGCCGGTTTCTCCGGAAAACATTGAGGATTTTTGAGCCTCTTTTAACTTTACACGCATCTGCTGAATTGGATCGACAATATTTTTTACATCCGGGAATGTTGTTTTGAAGATGTCGGTTATTTGATTGTTCAGGCCGGCCAGCTTTTTCTCCATTGAATGAGTTTTGAGGACAATATTAATAAATATTAAAACCAAAACCAGTCCAGCAAGTATTCCTGTTTTGATTAAACTTTTTTTGTTCTCCACCCAGTAATTTTTTGCTGCAAATGGGCCTTTGAGAAAATTAAAAACTTTAAACCCCTCAATTTCTGATAGAGCAAGGGCCAGCGCGTTGTCCATTTGTTCCGGTTTCCAGGACAATGCAGGATTTTTTCTAATAAAGCCTGTGTGGCTGAGAAGATCGGTTTGTTTGGCAGATATTCCCAGTATGTGCTCCATATCCTGCTTGTAATTTACTATATCAGAATTGTATTTTGTAATAAATATTTCATCCGGCTTAAGATTAAAACCGAAAATCTCTTCACTATCATAAAGTGTCCGCTTAATTTCATTGCAGAGCGATTCTGCTATTGATGAACCGGTCGCGCTTTTTGGAAAGGAACGTATGAGATATATCTGTCCTGCAACAAGAATAAACACAGAGCAGTTCCTGTTGCCCATATCGACAAAAAGCCGGTTTTCAGGCACAGTTGTGTCACTGGAAAGACAGAGTGCTGTTGGATAGCCTCCAACAGTAACAATTTTGGGTTTGATATTAAAGGACGCAAGTGTATTAAGGTATAATTTTAGTGCGGATTTTTCAACTGCGGCTGCAATGACATCTGTAGAATCAACGGAATCTGATCGACCCTGCAACTTTATGGAATTATAATCTATTATGAGATCATCCACAAGAAACGGCAGCGTTGACTCAAGCTCATAGGGCAGTATTTGTTTTATTTTTTTTTGTTCCTTGAAGGGGAGCTTAATGTTTCTGTAAGATATCTGGTTTGCGGGAAATGAAGCAATACAAATAGAGCCGGATATATCTGTCTGCTTAGCCAATGATTTAAGCAATGAGTCTATACAGCCTGCAATATCATTTTGATCTGATATCGGAACATATTCATGAGCTTCTATAAAGTTTTCCTTAATATTATTCTTTACCAACACTGCTGATACAGAATCATATCGAATATCAAGCCCAAAAATCTTCTTGCTCATGGTATTTAATAATATATTTTGAAGCTTTTTCATGATTCGGATCTACTCCGTCTGCCAGCTTAAAATTTTACACTTCCATTTGCCGGATTCATCATGTTTTACGCGTTGAACTATTGCTGTTGTAATCATTTTCATTTCCCGCAGTTTCGCAACAGACACAATTCGGAAAAAATTGCTTGAAGTTATGATAAGCTCCGGATCAATTGTAATATCGCTGCACCCGGATACATCCTTATACCACGTTAAACCTGAAAGGTCATGTATATATTCCAAATCGGTTTTTTCCTGCCGGTAATCAAATATTTCCTGTGCAAGATGTTCATTTCCTGAAGGCAGGAGCGCCGTTAGAACCGGAAGCTCTGCTGTGTTGATATTTATTTTACCTTCATAAGCGCCGGAATCCGTTATTCCATAGATGGTCATATATCTGGAAATACCCGGTCGTTCTTCATGGCCGTAAAAAAGATCGGACGTAATGCCCCGGATAAGAGTAAGTTCGTCAATGTAGGCTATCTGACCGTTTCTGCTGGAATATGGAGGATCAAGAGACTGATAATAATCTGATTCAGCCCCGTTTAGCCCGGTGATCGCATCATTGTCGCCCGAATCAAGCCAGTCTTTAACAGAGTTTATAATTGTTCTGGGCTCAATCTCTTCAAGTAGATCATCTTGAAAGATGAAATAGCTCAAAAAACGGTCCCACATAAACATCTGAGCATCATTTGACTCGCGTCCTTCAGGGAATCGAACAATAGCGTTTACCTGGATTCTGCTTAGTTCGTCACTGATTGAAACTGTGACCTTTCCATCCTCAAATGGAATGTCATTAAGTACCTCTATTATTTCCTCCGGATCAGCCCAGCCTTCCTGCATAGAGTCTATTTCCGATTCTTTTTTATCCTTTATAAGCATTGCCATTGCCGCATTTATACCGGATGACGATATATGCAAAAGAGTCAGCCGGTCACGAGCGGCAGCAGTTGTCATAACAGCCGAGCCAGCATTTCTGCGTAATTCCAATGACACTGCAATTAATACAGTTGTAATGGATAACGTAATCAGCAGGGCTATTCCATGGTTGTTTTTTACTATCATTTTAGGTTTTTGAAAAGACTTTTTTGACCCCCCCTCATCCCTCACCTGTTTTTTCTCTGTAAACCGGTATAGCCACCATGGTTTCGAAGAGTTGAAAATCTGAATCGTTGCCGATTTTGAGTTTTATGCTTATTGCTACAGGCGTTTCATGCCCGAATTGTTCAAGATCAGAATCCCAATTTTCATATTCGGTTCCTTCCTGATCATAATAAATGAACGTGAGTGATTTGACGTTTTCACACAATACAGGGTCGCTTTTTTTTTCTTCAAATGGCTTGTTGGAGCACATGTTGTTTGCGCGTTTCAGCACAAAATCGTTTTCATTGCCAGCCTGAACATAATAAACTATTTCCGATATTTTGCCTTGAGGTTCATATTTAATCGGCACATGAGCAAGTGAAGTAAATCTAAGCCTTGAAAAGTTGGTGCCATCTATATCTGAGATGTTTCCTGCAATTCGGTAAGTATCCGGAAAGTCGTCAAAATCCGGAGGAGAGTACGCAGGCGGCAGGCATACATATATTGACTCCAGATCAACAATCATACGATTAAGGCAATTTCGTCCCATTTCATAGGATGAAATGGCTTTATCAACAGTTTCGGAACTGGACAAAACAAAACTATATGAACCAAAAACAGTTGTAATAACAATGGCAAATATAAAAATCGAAATCAGGATTTCAATAAGTGTAAAACCAAAAGAGTTTTGAATTTTGATGTTAGTCACATCCACTCCTTCAATCCCCAACAAACGTGTATTTTCTCAGGCTATAAGTGAGTTCATCGTTATTAAAGGATATGGTAACATCAATTTTTTTAAGATCTTTGGCGGTTGTGCCAAGAAAGTTAGATTCAATATCCTCTATTAATACGTTCCATCCGTATCCCGGGAATTCCTCCCCAAAATTTCCCGAATCATCTGTCAGTTCATTTGATGTGGTTATTTCAAGTTCCGCAATTTTGCTATATGCCAGCAGCGGTGCGGTTGTATAAAATTTTACTGAGGCATTCATGGAGATGGTTTGCATGTGCATTCTGTAAACAGCAACAAGGACAATGGCAATTATGGAGATTGATACCATGATTTCGAGCAATGTAAAGCCGGTAGCCGGCTTAAGGACTCGCCTAACCTTCAAATTCCGAATATTCCTCATACAGTTTTACTTTTGATAAAAAAGGTTCAATAAGAAAGGAGAGCTGGTTGTTATCATCGTCTTTGATATGAATCAACGCCATGTCAGAATGGCCGTCAGGGTAAAAACAGATATCGGCCAGGCCGGATATGATTTTATTATTGCCCGGGAACTCAACATCCAGCACTTCAACATCATCCGGAATCAAGAATCCCTGTTGCCCTGCTTTTAGAATCTCTTCTTCCGACATGGATTCATCTGTCACCCAAAGCTGTCTGTTTTCCATATCAACGTACATAGTATAAAGCTTCTGATCGAGGAAAGATTTTTCTTTTAAAGACTGCGATGTTATCATAATCCAGCGAGAAACTTTTTTTGTGTTATCCGGCATGGTTTTGTTGTGAAAACGGGGAACCGAGACAAAAGTTATTATGCTGATGAGAGAGATAACAACGATTAGCTCAATAAGAGTAAATCCGTCATCCCAGCATTCCAGTATTCCAGCATTTATTTTCATCCCAGCCATCCCGAACACGGACAAACAAGTTTGTCCATGCCACCCAATCAATCCCTCAATCCAGTCGCCTATTCAATATCCCAGCTATTAATATCCTTATTTTTGTCTTCCCCGCCGGAAACACCGTCAGCTCCGTATGAAATTATGTCATAGTCGTCGTTAACGCCCGGACAAAGATAAATATACTCATTTCCCCAGGGATCTTTCGGGACCCTGTTTTTTTCAAGATAACCGCCCTTACGCCATTTTTTTGCCAGAGTTCCTGTTTCAGGTTGAGCAACCAGCGCCTGCAAACCCTGTTCCGTACCTGGATACATGCCGTTGTCAAGCTTGTATAATTTTATCGCCGTTTCCAGGCTGGCTATATCAAGCCTTGCTTTAACCTGTCTTGCTTCATCAGGGCGACCCATTATTTTCGGCATGACATACATGGCAAGAATGCCCAATATTATTATAACAACCATCAATTCAATAAGTGTAAATCCACGAACATTTTTTATAAGAGGTACTTTTATATTCATTAATTCTCCTTCACCACCAATCCCTAGTGTCCTGTCATCTATGTAGTGTCGCAAATATGGCCGTCATTCCCGCGAAGGCGGGAATCCATTCCCCGATCAGGTCGAGGACAAGCATTTCTGACTACTTCGGTGCTTCTGGATTCCCGTTTCCGCGGGAATGACGAGTGCCTGGTACGATATTTCACGCATGACACGACACTAGTCCCTAATCCCCGATCCCTGATCGCTGTACTTTTACATAATAAACTGATTCATCTCAAAGATCGGAAGGCATATAGAAAGGACAATAAAGCCGATAATAACGCCCATAAATAATATTATAGCAGGTTCAAGCAAAGATGTCATGCTAATCATGGTTGTTTCAACTTCATTTTCAAATAGATCTGCGATTTTATTAAGCATAGTTTCCAGCTTACCGCTTTGTTCTCCGACCTGGATCATCTGGATGGAAAGATAAGGAATTGCTTTGAATGCCGCAAGGGATGCTCCAAGGCTTTGCCCTTTTCCAACTTCTTTAGCAGCATCCTCAATAGCATCGGAGATCAACACATTACCTGTGATATTCTTTGCAATTTCCAGGGCGGACAACATGGAAACACCGTTTTCAAGAAGAGATGCCAGTGTTCGCGCAAAACGGGCAACAGCCATTTTTTTGACCAGAGCGCCGATGCCGGGCAGATAAAGTACGGTTTTATCAATCAGATATATCCCTTTTTTAGTTTTTTTGATGTTATGATAAGTAAGTATGATTGCTGCTATCAGGATAATGATAACATACCAGTAAGATTTTAAAAGGTCGCTTATGGCAATAAGCAAGAGGGTCGTAGTGGGAAGAACCTGGTTCATATCAGAAAAGATTGAGGTTATGGTCGGGACAATAAAGGTCAAAAGAACAAACAGGACAAGCGCTCCTATAAAGGTCATTAAGACAGGATATGCCAGCAACGATTTTATTCGATTGTTTAATGCCTGTTGTTTTTCGGTAATATCTGCGAGCCGTTCTAAAACGATATCAAGAGTTCCCGAAGTTTCTCCGGCTTGAACCATGTTTATATGTATTGGAGGAAAAATAGCCGGATACAGAGACAGCGCAACTGAAAAGCTGTTTCCTTCTACGATTGAGTCTTTTACATGGGATAAAATCTTTTTAAATGCTGTGGAGTGTGTTTGGGGTATCAAAGCGTCAAGGGCTGTTACAAGCGGAAACCCGGCGCTGATCAGTGTGGCCAGTTGCCTTGTCATCATCGAAACTTCAGATGGTTTGACACGGTTAAATCGGTGCAGATTAAAATAAGTCCGCGTCTCCTTTTTTTGGGTGATCTCATCAACTTCTTTAATGGAAACCGGAAAAATGTCGGAATTGCGAAGCTTTTGACGAACCGAAAGAGCGCTTTCAGAATTAATGACACCTGAAGCATTCTTACCCTTTATGTCTATTGCTTTATATTCGTATACAGGCATTTAATATCACTATCCGAATAATTAATATTAATATTATTATTATTTCCCAAAAAGAAAGGCGGTTCCCTAAACACCGCCCCCCATTTTCCCCTCGAGGGGGTGTTATTTCACTTAAGAGTTTTCTAAAATGTTAACTGTTTTTACATATAAATGAAGGATACCGAAAAATCAATTGAATCTTTAAGAACAAGGCTTAATGAATTCATCAGGTTCCTTGAAAAGTTGTCTGTTGAATCTTCTCAGGATATTTCTTACAGGCATTTGAGAAAATTTGTTGGCAAATATGGGAACCCTCGGTTCATGTGAGGAAAGCACATATCGAAAACAAAGATAGACATTCTGAGTTTTCCATCCTTTAAACTATCCTGAAACTATGTAAAAAATGTAATAGAATTTATGTAATTAACCTCCCAATTTCACACTTTTTTCACTTTTCATTTTTCTGTATAATTGAGTTAACTATCTGTAATCTAAAACAGACTTTCCCTACTACTCAAATTTGCATGTTTTTTGCATGTACGATAGATTTAAACCTAAATTAAGCGATTGTTGAAGTTAGCGCAGATTCAAGGCGAAGCTCATGAAGCCATCCCGCCACGGAGGGATTGCAAATACGCTTTGAGTTGTAAATTTTGCTTATAAAAGGTAAATATTCGGTTAACCCCTTCTTCTTTAATTTCAATATGTTATGTGGTGTTTTTTGGCACTGCATATATGGGCTATATCTCAAAACAAATGATACATATTGCAAAATAATAATGATTTCAGTAGGTTAAAAAATGGATCTTTTGGAACATGTAAATATGGTCACGCAATAATGTTCGATATGCTAATAATCATACACTGTAACATATTGAAATAACACCGTAAGGGGTTGGCCGAATGTTTACTATAAAAGTATTTGACAGCTTATTGAATTTCATTCTATTTTTATAATATTTTACTCCCGCTAATTTTAGTTTAAAGTATTATTAGAAATAGTAATACCCAATCCATAGAAGGGCTCTTAAAACATGGTAAGAAAAAACTCAGGTCTATTTCTTTGTATCCTATTTATTTTTTTCATCGGATTTTGGTCAATGGCCAGTGCCACAACTGTCATAAAGGAAGGCCTAAATATTAAGTTTGATAAAGGCAAGCTCTCTGTTGATATAAGAGATATAGATGTTAAGGTGGTTTTTAGTGCATTGGAGGAAGAAGGCAAGATAGAAATTTTCAACAAGAAGATTTTACCGGATAGAAAAATCAGCATAAAATTCAATGATTTAAAGACAGAAAAAGGTATCAGGAAATTGATGCACGCTTGTGGTGTTGAGAATTACGCGACTATATTCACAAAGGGAGCTAAAACAGGTGAACCAAGAGTCGCAAAGTTAATACTCGTAAAGACAGGAATTGGTCCGACACCAGTTGAGGAAAAGATCGAAGCACCAATTGAGAAAAAGATCAAAGCAACCGAAGTCAGCGAAAAGGAGATTGAAAAGGCGGAGAGGGAGACACTTATTAAGACAATAATGCCAATGCTGGAAGGGGCTGATGAAGAGACCCGGCAGGATATAATAGATGAAATTATGGAGGGGAAACTCACTATACTTGATGAAGATTGAAAGGAGGAGGTGGATCTTGAAAGAAAGGTGATGTTATCTTCCATTTTGGAGTAAGGAGAGAAAATCTGGTAGGGATATGTGTGACAGTTAGTGTTAATAACTCAAAATCAAGAGGAGGTAGGAATGAAAAAGATAGTTACAACTTTTGCCATGGTTATGTTTACATTGTCGATTATGGCAATAGCAAATGCTGGAGACCCGCCCGCTCCTTCTGTCTACTGTGTAACTGCGGCAAAGGCAAATAACATGGTAGCAAACGATGGAGCTATTCTCATAGATTGCAGAACACTGGAGGAGTATTACTGGGTGGGAAACCCTGCTGACGTATACGGAAATCCAATTGCTTACAATATCCCCTATAAGCTGTGGACATTCCGAATTGATTGTGAAACAGATAAACCCATTTTAAGAACCGTTAAACATCTTTTTGGTTTTTTTATAAGACGGACATTTCCTGATAAAGACACTCCACTTATACTTATGTGCCGAAGTGGCAAGCGTAGCAGTGACGCTTTGAAATATTTGTATTCAAAGGGGTACAAGAAGGTCTACGAAATCGATAATTATCTTAAAGAGGGTACTGTTGGCGGTCCTGGTGGCCGGGGAGGTTTCCAGGGCAGCAGTAGCAATTGTTCTGATCTTTACATAGGTTACAGAGGATGGCCTGATAGGAATGGTGACATTTCGACTATACAAACCCTAGGCTGGGAGCCAACACTCGCCAGTCAGTCAGTCTCCTGGATGGATACCGGCCTTCCCATAACCCAGGATTTAAATTGCGATTTAATCTGGCTATATATGTTGCGCAGGTAATCAGAAGATTTAAACCGCATACTGTATAGGCCTTCTAAGAAGTTTTCTTAGAAGGCCTTTTTTTAATCCCATTCTTCTTCATAGATTTCCGCATTCTTTGCCTGTTCAGGGAGTTCGATAGCCAATAATTTGTTATGGTCATGGTATGTATAAATTGTTTTTACATTGATTATCATTTTAAATGACTCATTCATTATCTCTTTCTCGATTACCGCTTTCATCTGCATATGGCATTTTACAGGAAGAAATGTATCTTTTGATGTCCACATCTTTATATCCATCTCTTTAACCACATCTCTATAATCCAAATTAAGTAGTTTCAAAAGAGGGAGTTCTTCCTCCTGCTCCATTATTACCTTCCAGAAGGCCTCTTTATCAGCTTCTATGGTGAGCAAATAACAATCAAGTTTTCCAAGGGCTTCATCTTGTGAGTTAGTTATCTTAGAGGTCATAAGCAATTCCATCTGCTTTTTGAGATGATTCTCATTATCAAATTTATTACATGGCGCTTCAAATTTTACCCAGCGGCCGTCTTTTCCGCGACTGTGTAAATAAAGATATTCCATAGTATCAAAAACATACATCTCGGTCCGGGTTGACCTGGATTGCGCTTTATCAGTAGTCCATTCATCAATGTTAATCAATACTTTCATCCTCTTGTTTTTGACATCCACATGGCCGTTGCCCTTTGATCTCACAATTTCAGGTGAATCCTCCCCTGTAATAGATGTTTCTATATACCTGTCCATGTCATAACAATAACTTTCTATATTCTTTGAGACGTCTATGACATTTCCTCTTATTTGCCCACCGGTAATGGCCTTTATACAACCATGGGAAATAATAAAAGGGGATATTATTAAGCAGATTATTAAAAGAAAAGAAATTCGAGTCATTATTCACCTCACATTATGCCAATAAGAATTTCCTTTTAGCCCGACTTTCGCGCTTTTCTCAAGCCAAATTTTTTATCGAAATTGTAATCTACAATAATATCAATTAGTTATTGAGTTTCGGTAGTTTTGCTTAAAAACATAACTCGTTGATAATAAAGGGAATAAAATTCTGAGATCAAATGTAGTGCCTGTGTAAAGAGCTGCGAGATAAAAATATATCTTGACATGATCTATTTTCTATGTTTAGCTTATCCTGATAAGATTAGGAGGTATAGCAATGTAGAAATTGATTATAAAAACCTAAATTCGTGGCATGGTTTTTGCTTTAATCTGAAATTACACGAAATATTCAAAAAATTGTCTTCACCTGTTAGGTGAAGGCCAAAATCGATTATTTCCTATAATTTCAAACGGTTCCAAAAATCGTGCCACGAATTTAGAAAAAATCTACCAATAAAGAAAAACTTAGCCTAAACAAAACTTGAAGGATGTCTGTAGTGACTGTAGCCATAACCCACTGAATATTGGTATGTTTTTTTTAAAGCGCGAAAGTCGGGTTAATGAGACGTGACCTATATTAAGACCAAATTTAGACCGAGGGCAAGATTTTTTTGTGGGAATTTTCTCATTTTTAAGCAACCAATCTATTTATCATCACCACGATCTGCGTTTATCTGCGGTTCCATAAAAAAATCCACCAAGAGCACAAAGCCACACCAAGAAATTCAACAACGAAAACTTAGTGTTTATTCGTATTTTTAGTGGATTAATATTTGTTGCATTTGGCTACCAACTTAAGGCGGGACACTTTCGAACTTTTTGTTTTTGATTATCGTAAAACATCAATTGTCCAAAATTGACATAACATATCCATGTAGGGTGCATTCTATGCACCATGGTGGTGCATAGAATGCACCCTACATAATTTATTGAAATTACAGAATGTCCCGCCTTAAGTTGGTAGCCTTGCATTTCAAGTAATCTCTGCGGTGAACAATAAAATTTTTTGTGCCCGTGGTTCAGTTTGTATCCTTTTTCATTGACAGTCAACTGGAATTCAAGCATACTTGTTGAAACAAAAACATAACCATTTTAATTTGTTACAGCATAGCTTGAGCGCCTAATACAAAAATCCATAATGGAGAAATAAAAAATGCCCTCAACCATTTTTGATAACGTTAGAGGAAGCGACCTTCCTAAAATCTGGGCAGACAAAATAGATATTATTCCTGATAAAACCTATACTGTCATAATTCAGCCCCAGGAGGAGCGCCTGTCACTTCAAAAAATAATGTCCAAAATAAGTCGCAATGCTAAAACCCGAGGAATGACGCCGGACATTTTGGAAGATATCCTCGGTGAAAAAGTTAAGCACATTCTATGAAGGTATCTGCCAATTGTACTCAGTCTTTGATACAAATGTAATCATCAGTGCCATGCTGTTTGAAGGCTCAAAGCCATCAAAAGCTTTTGATATTGGTATTAAGCACGGAGTCATTCTTTTTTCTTCATCCACTTTTGCTGAATTAGAAGAAATTCTGTCGCGAAACAAATTTAACCAGTATATCTCACATGAAGAACGAAAGCAGTTCCTAACCAACTTCATCCTTAGGAACGGGGACGAAATAACTTCCCCAACTATGCATCACAGCTTCAGGCCACCTTTGCCCGATCTCAAATCACAAAAATATCGAAATAGCCTGCTATTCCTTCAACTTTTGTGATTTGAGATCGAACAAATTTGACCCAAATCTATGCGCCTACTTGGGGAAGTTATTTCGTCCCCGTTCCTTAACTTAACACCTGTTGAAATCGATGAAACAATATCAGAATGCCGAGACCCTAAAGATAACAAGTTTTTGGAACTTGCTGTCTGCGGTAAAGCGGATTTCATAATTTCGGGTGATGAAGACTTGCTTGTTCTAAACCCCTTCCGAAATATTCAGATAATAACCCCAGATAGCTTTCTCAAAATACGTTCCAAGTAAGTTCTTCAGCAATTCCCGCTGCAAAACAGATTAACATGCTGGAATTACTGTATTTTGTCTAAATGAGTTTACGAAAAAATTCCTAACATATTGATATTGTTCATTTTTTTGTAAGTAGATTTTTATTGCGATATCAAGTAGTTACAGTTTTCGTCATAAACTCTTTTTGGTAATTTGTAATGATTTTAATATGTTAAGTCGTTTTGCAGCGGGAATTGCTGTAAGTTCTTTCATTTTTGGCACATATAATTCTCACCACGGAGCACGAAGGCGGCAAAAATTAATTAAACCAGGGGTCGGGGAGTTTTTGAATAACTGGTGAATTGCAAAATATTTTTTTAATACATTGCTAAAAAGATAGAGGCGGTCCGACAACATTGTTTTACAATGACCGCATTAACATTATATGTATTTTCCATTGAATTGAATTTAAGACAGATCCAATTGCTGATTCATATAATCTGCCCAAAACGGACTTAACCTATTTGTCGGACCGGCTCTTTGATAAAATTATAAGCAAATAATATGCCGAGATTTTGTTGTAAGAACTACAAGAACTATATGAATGGTTTAAACGCCTATCTACAGCCCATTAAAGCTATTTTTAATAATTAATATGGGAATTAAAATCAACAAAATAATCTTAAATATAATTAATATTGTGATTTATAATACATAATGATTATGACAATATTTACATATATTACCTGAAGACAGGGGGAGCTTCCCGATATATTTTTTCCTGCTTATTCGTTGCATATTCCTAATTTTTTAAAAATCTACGATTTTGCGGAAGACGGAAGGTTTTTATATTATTTTTCTGAAGAATATGTTTCAGATTGGCATTTATACGTTTCCGCAGGAGATATTTGATTTGTATTTTTCAAATGCGGTTTGTGCTTCTTCTATTAATAGATATTCTTTTCCTGTATATCTTGGTGAGAAGTGGAAAAGAGTGTATTGTTTAATATTGGACTTGCCTGCTAATTTGCCGGCCTGATGAGCAGTAAG
>Ga0255446_1002_pt1 | contig 18162 bp, 13 predicted proteins | sample ANMaggSSYBR02D10_FD_182661 | JGI IMG/M metagenome (GOLD analysis project Ga0255446, IMG submission 182661) | Sediment cell enrichment communities from methane seep in Santa Monica Basin, California, United Staets - ANME aggregate JGI... | ecosystem: Environmental > Aquatic > Marine > Cold seeps >...
AACTTCCAGTTCAAGTTCTTCCCAGCCCAGCACGGATTCTTCGACCAAAATCTGATTTGCCATACTTGCAGCTATGCCGCGAGCCGCTATTGTACGAAGTTCTTCAACATTGTAAACAAGACCGCCTCCTGTTCCTCCCATGGTGTATGCCGGACGTATTACAACAGGGTAACCAAGTTTTTCTGCAACTTTTTCCGCATCCTCGACGCTGTTAACAGTCTGATTGCTCGGCATTTCAATCCCGAGTCGATTCATGGTTTCCTTAAATGCTGTACGGTCTTCCCCGCGCTCAATGGCGTCAATGTTAACCCCGATGACCTTAACGCCGTATTTTTCAAGAACGCCCGCTTTTGCCAGCTCGGATGAAAGATTAAGTCCTGTCTGGCCACCCAGGTTAGGCAGTAAAGCATCCGGACGTTCAGTTTCAATAATCTCCGTTAATACTTTAAGGTTGAGAGGTTCTATATAAGTTACGTCGGCAGTTCCAGGGTCTGTCATTATAGTCGCAGGATTCGAGTTCACCAGTACTATCTCGTAGCCGAGGCTTCGCAAAGCCTTACATGCCTGCGTGCCTGAATAATCAAACTCGCATGCTTGGCCGATTATTATTGGGCCTGAACCGATAATTAATATTTTATTGATGTCGTTACGTCTGGGCATAGAAACTCCTTTGATTGTAACAGTTCACGGTTGTCAGTTGTCGGTTTACAGTTCACATTTTTATGTTTTAATCAACCGTAAACCGTAAACTGTAAACTGTAAACCGTTTAACAGCTACATAACTTTCGGTATTATTTATGAAATATTCTGGCCAAACTATTTCAGATGTGGTACGTGCATTTTTTTGCATCGAGCTATACACCTTATTGTTATGAATGACAACTTCCATTTAAATTTTTTTGTAACTACTCAGGTGGATAGGCTGAAGGTTGTGGGGAATTTAACGAGTTGATTGTAATTCTTGCAATAATTTGATATTGATTGAGTGGCTGACTATTCGACGGGTGCAATATAAAAAAGTGATAAGATATAAGACATTAAATGGGTAGCTTTTTTGAATATCGAATGTCGAACAGGGAATAATGAATGTCGAAGGAAGGAATTCTGCCATTTGATATAGGTTTTTTAAGTCATTCAATTGATCTCAATTTTTGTAACAAGCACAGATATTGTCAAACAAAACAAGAACAAAACTTCGTAATTCGACATTCCCTGTTTGACATTCGACATTAAATCAGTATGTTCAATGGCTAAAGATATTATCACCAATGATGTAATTTTTTTGTATTGCACCCCTATTCGACTACTTACATGCTTTTGTGCCTTTGTGTCTGAATTATTACCTTTTTTCGAAGCGGTCAATTTTGAGTTATGAGAAAAATAAATTTAATTTTTATCCTGATAGCAGTCCTGTTTTTATGCTCATGCGGGTTAAAAGATATTTTTTTGCCTGTTCCTGTCAAGCTTGGCCCTGGGGATGAGTTGTTTTCAAAAGCAGAAAAATTGTATCAGGCCAAATCATATGAGAAAGCCCTTAATGCTTATAATGAGTATCTTTCCAGATTTCCTGACAGACCTCTTGCCGATGCTGCGCTCATAAAAACAGGGGCAATTTATACAGCGCTTGGAGATTATGCAGAAGCACGTGATAGCTATAAACGTTTGATTGTTGAATATCCTGACAGCTTTTTTGTGCCTGATGCAAGAGTTGAAGGGCTGGTTACATTTTATAATGAAGGTAAATACGAAAGAGTAATAAGGGAAGCTGACAGGGTTCTGGAAAAAATTGTATCCAGGATTCACATTTTGAGAACATATGTTCTTGTGGGTGATACTTATATTGCAATCGGTTCACCGCTGGATGCTTTGCATTTTTATACATTAGCATTTGAGAAGTCAAAAGATCCGGAAAGAGAGACAGTTATTTCGAAATTTAAGGAGACAGTCGTACAGCTTGATAAAACAGATGTTATGTTCATTATAAAACATATGGGATATAATCCGCCTGCAGGTATGCTTATGTATCTATACGGCCTTAAAAAGGCTGAAGAGGAGCAATATGATGATGCTATAATGATGCTTTCTCATTTTGCAGACAGGTTCCCTGAGCATAATTATGCTGGGCAGGCGAAAAAGATTATAGAAGAACTCAGCACAAAGTCTGTTTACAGTCGCTATACCATAGGTTGTTTGCTTCCTCTTAGCGGTTATTACAAAAGTTTTGGCAGTAAGGCATTAAAAGGAATTGAACTTGCACTTGGGCAATTCTGTTCTCAGGGCGATCGGCCGGCTATTAAAATAATAATAAAGGATACAGGTTCTGATCCTGATGTTGCTGTTAATGCAGTAAAGGAATTGTTTGAAGAGCATGTTGCAGCGATTATCGGACCAATTTTTACTGCTGAGTCTGCGGCTTTAGAAGCACAAAGCAGGGGGATCCCTATAGTTACTATAACCCAGAAAGATAATATCGCTGATACCGGAGATTATGTTTTCAGAAATTTTTTTACTCCCAAAATGCAGGTTGAAACAATTGTTTCTTATGCAATTGAAGAGCTTGAGCTGAAAAATTTTGCAATCCTTTATCCGAATGAAAATTATGGTAAAGTGTTTATGAATCTTTTCTGGGATGAGGTTATGGCTTATGACGGGAAAGTGGTCGGGGTTGAATCGTATGAGCCTGACAGCACTGATTTTGCTGATCCAATAAAGAAACTTGTAGGGCTTTACTATGAATTGCCGGAGGATCTAAAAAATACAGAGGAGCTGATTGAAGGCGAAGATGAAAGCGATGATTTTAAAGAAGTTAAGGATGAAAATGAGGCTGATGAGCCTGTAGAGGAAGAGGGCTCTGTAGTAGAGGATGAGGAACTTATAGAGGATGATGAGCCAAAGCCTGTTATTGATTTTGATGCTATATTTATTCCTGACTCACCGAAAAGAGCAGGGCTTATTATCCCTCAGTTGTCATTTTATGATGTTGATAATGTATATCTTTTTGGTACCAATCTATGGCGTTCAGACTCTTTAATCAAAATGGCGCGCCAATATGTACAGAATGCCATAATGCCCGATATCTTTTTTGCAGAAAGCTCTTCAGAAAAGGTGAGAGATTTTGTCAGGACTTTTGAGAAGACTTTCAGGGAGAAGCCCGATTTCATAGAAGCTGTAGCTTATGATACCGCAATGATGTTGTTTCAGATAGTCAGCCGTCCGGATGTCCGATTCAGAAGCGCAGTAAAAAATGAGCTGATGAAAGTTAGTAATTTTCAGGGGGTGGCAGGTCTTACTTCATTTGATAATAACGGGGAGCTTAAAAAAGATCTTTATCTTCTTAAAATTAAGGGTAATAAATTTATTGAACTGGAATAGTAATAGTTGTCGGTTCACAGTTCACGGTTCACGGTTAAAATGCCGCAGTTGTTGCATAAAAAGCCCGTAAACCGACAACTGTAAACCGACAACTGTAAACCGTAAACCGCTACTATGAATATAGCTTACACAGCTTATAATCTGCTTACTACTGGTCTTTTCCTGCCGCTTTTTCCTGCCTTCTGGTTTTATTCCCGGATGAGCGGTCGATACACAGAGAGCATAAATCAGCGTCTTGGTTGTTATCCCCCTGAGCTTGTTGGTCGAATTTCAGGGTCGCCTAGAATATGGATTCATGCGGTTTCAGTTGGAGAGGTAAGTGTAGCTGCTGCAATTATTGAGCCTCTTATTTTTTTTATGCCTGAAAGCGCAATAATCCTTTCAACTACAACTGAACACGGGCAGGCATATGCCAGAAATAAACTCCGATCAGTTGCTACCTGTATATATGCACCCGTTGATTTTATTGCTTCCGCCCGAAAAGCTCTAACTGTAATAAAACCTGATATTCTGGTGTGTCTTGAGACGGAAATATGGCCGAACTGGCTTGTAGAAGCACACAGGATGGGCATTAAGACTGCTCTGGTAAATGGCAGGATTTCTGTCCGCACGATTAAAAAATATCTAAAGATTCGACCATTAATGAGGGAGACCCTAAAGCACGTAGATGCTTTCAGCATGATTCGTGAAGAAGATGCGCAGAGGATAAAGATGATAGGTGCTCCTCCGGGTAGAGTAAAGATAAACGGCAATGCAAAATATGATATATTATTAAACCGCACCCATGCTCATATTGTAAAAAAAATGACGAGTCTCTATAATTTATATGGAGACAGACCGGTTTTTCTGGCAGGAAGCATAAGGAGTCAGGAAGAAAAAAATTATCCTCGAAGTTTACCGGAAGATCGTTGAATTTTTTCCTGAAACCCTTTTAATTATTGCTCCAAGGCACTTAGAGAGAGCTAAGCATATAAATGATATGTTTAAAGAAAAAGGTTTTTCATGCCAGTTAAGAACAGATCTTGATAAAAAAAATTGTTTGCGGACAGCGTCCGTGATTATCTTAGACACAATCGGAGATCTGCAGGATACATACAGCATTGCTTCGGTCGTTTTTTGCGGAGCAAGTCTGGTTCCATTAGGCGGGCAAAACATTCTTGAAGCGGCTGTCTGGGGGAAGCCCGTGTTTTATGGACCTTCAATGGAGGATTTTCTTGATGCAAAGGAGTTGCTTGATAAAACCGGTGGCGGCATTCAGGTTGAAGACGGTCGTGAACTGGCGGAAAAGGCAATATTCTATCTTGGAAATCCGGAGCAGGCAGATATTGCAGGAGGATTGGCAAGAAAAGCCGTATTATCAAATAAAGGTTCTGCAGGAAAACATGCGGCGGTGATATACAGGTTGCTTAGTAAGGGCACGAAGCGCCGTGCCCCTACGAATTCTTAAATGAACTCTGGCCTGTTGCATGAAGTACACTTAGCCACAATTTACCGTTTGGATCAACTTTTTTTCGCTTACCGGCTGAGGCACCCATTGGGATATGAACAAAATAGTTGTTCCAGTGGCCGATTAGAACTCTCGTTTTTCCCGCCATGCCGGCATGAACAGCGTCGCGTCCCAGAAAGCTGCAAAAAACATGGTCATTGGCATTTGCCGGCAGACTCCTTATCATATAACTGGGATCAATATATTTAAGTGATAGATTAATGTTTCTGGATTTGAAATAAGATATTATTTTGTCTTTTAAAAACAGGCCTATATCCTTGAGCCTGATGTTTCCTGATTCATCACGTTCATTTTTATCGATTTCAAAAAACTTCTGGCCTGCTCCCTCAGCCACCAGTATTACAGCATGTTTTCTGAGATGGATGCGCTTTTCAAGCGCGTTTAGAAAACCTTTTGGCCCTTTAAGATCAAAATCGACTTCCGGTATGAGCACAAAGTTTACATTCTGTTGAGCAAGGGCGCTTGTTGCCGTTATAAAACCGGAATACCTTCCCATAAGTTTTATAAGTCCTATTCCGTTTGGATATCCTACAGCTTCATTGTGGGCTCCCCTGATAGCCTGTGTGGCCATTTCAACAGCGGTATCAAAACCGAAAGTCCTTGATACCATATAAATATCATTATCTATTGTTTTCGGTATTCCAATGACACTTATTTTCAGGCCCATTTTTGTTATAGTATCTATTATCCTGGTTGCAGCCATAAGCGTTCCATCGCCCCCGATCATAAAAAGGATGCCTATGTTCATTTTCTTGAGGGTATTGACAATTTCCTCTATTGACTGCGCTCCTCTTGAAGAACCTAAGATTGAACCACCCATTTCAAGTATATTGACAACTGATTCAGGTTTAAGATCCATTATCTCGTGGCCGTATTTTGGAATAAAGCCCTGGAGGCCGTATCTCATACCATAGATATTCCGGACCCCGTAACTGTAATGAAGTTCCAAAACTATTGAACGAATTATATCATTAAGACCAGGGCATAGCCCGCCACATGTTACAATTGCACACCTTAGTTTGCCGGGATCGAAAAATATTTTGCTTCTGGGACCAGCCATTTCAAATGATGTGGGTATTTTCCCTGCCTTGACTGTCTTTATAAGCCTCTCAAATTTTACGTCTATTAATACCTTGTCATTATCGGAAACGAAATTTTGACTTTTTGCGCTTTTTTCCCATCTGCTGATCGGTGATAATATTTTTGGCTCACCTAAAGTCTCTATTTCTGCGTCGATGGAATTATAATCCATAATCAACCTCAATTGTTGTAACGGTTCACAGTTCACGGTTTACGGTTCACAGTTGCCAATTCGTCCACGTTCCTGAAATTGAAAAAACTGGTTTTCTGGGCCAGGATTCTTTACTTGCCGTTAAATTTGAAATCACCCTTACCTAATATATCGTGGAGATGCAAAATGCCCTCAACTTTTCCAATTGAATCAGTTATCGGGAGGATAGTTATCTGATACTGTTCCATTATGTTAAGTGCATCGTAAGCCGGAGAATCAGGGCCGGCGGTTCGTGGGTTTTTTGTCATAACATCTTCGACTGTAAGCTCAAAAATATTCTTTTTCTTTGTAATAATACGCCTTATATCACCATCGGTTATTATACCTGTAAGGATTTTATCTTTTGTTATTACAAGAGTCGTTCCCAGTTCAAGACGATTGATTTCATCTATGGCGATTTCCATGCTTGTTCCAGCGAAAACTCCTGGCACAGCCTCTCCTGTCAGCATGATATCTTTAACTTTACTGGAAAGCCTTTGGCCCAATATGCCTCCTGGATGAATTTTTTTGAAATCGCTGGGTTTAAAATGTTTTTTGTTAATGAGGACAACGGCAAGCGCATCCCCCATTGCAAGCATGGCGGTTGTGCTGGCAGTAGGTGCAAGGCCTAAAGGGCATGCTTCTTTTTCGACACCAACGTTAATTACTATATCACTGTGTTTTGCCAGGGTTGAATGTATATTCCCTGTAAAAGCTATAACCTTGCACCCTATCTTGCATATGCTTGATAAAAGGATATTAAGCTCATCGGTTTCACCGCTGTAAGAAAGAGCAAGAAATATATCATCCTGACATACCATGCCGAGATCTCCGTGCATGGCTTCAACAGGATGTAAAAATATTGATCTTGTGCCCGTGCTGTTCAGGGTGGCCACGATCTTTCTGCCTACTATTCCGGATTTGCCGATACCGCCTACTATTACACGACCGCTGGAATTGAAGATAAGTTCCACCATCCTGGAGAAATTGCCGTCAATCCGGTCTGTCAATCCAAGTATGCCCTCTGCTTCTATTTTAAGAACCTCAATTGCTTCTTTAATGATCATATATGTTATTTCCTTATTTGTAATAGTTCACCACGGATTTTCACGGAATTACACTGAATTATCAAAATACTCTTCTCATCATTGCGAACGTCTCTGTTTGCAATTTTCAGTGAAACTCCGTGTTGTTCCGTGGTGAACTTTTGCCATTTTTTAAAAAAGGCCGAACTGTTACCCTTAATTAAAAGGTTTAAGCTAAGTTCTCAATTTTTCGATTAAAAATCAAGCCCTGACGTATGATTATGCGCAGTCAAGCTATCCAAGGATTTATGAAGAACGTTCTGGATAGCCTTTTTGTGTGGAAATAAACACATTTGCCCAAACATCAAAGTATTTAGAAACAATGGTTGTTTTGACCAGCGATTGTTCAGTTTGCTCATTGAAGAAACTGTTTTTTGACATATTTTGTCCCTGTTTTTATTAACAAATATGGGATTTCTCCTTTACGTCCCCGATTTACATCATGTTGATTAAAGAATCTGTCTTATACGCATAGGCTTAGTATAAGCAACAAACATTGGATTCTCCGGAAGGTTATGCGCATGACCCATTGCCGTCATCCGGAGCAGGGTTGTGGTTTTCGGAATAGGAGGTGATTTGTAAAAAACCACAAAACGCTTTTGACACTTTTCAAGCAAATCGCTATCGTGAAAACGGTTCAGAATGCTGCTGCAATAATCCATAAAGCATATGGAACTCATAAATTGTTTGGAAACCCTGTTTTTATTGATTGACTCGGATTTCATTTCGATAAAAATCAGATAGTTTTGATCGTCTATCCTGGCAACCAAAACATAATCACAGGCTTTCAGATGATCCCCTGATTGAGACAGATACGGACTCAGGCCCTTTTTCCCGTCAAAAGAAAATTTTACGGAATCATCCGTTTGGAATCCTTTAACCACGACTTTTGGCAGTTTGCTGCTTTTGTCCGTCACTATGAGCTCAAATTTACGTCGGCCACCGCATGTTTCCGAGTTCCTTATTATCTGCCTGAACGTGTCAAATGCCATTATTCATCGCCTCCAAGCAGAATCTCTTCCTGAATTTGATTCATTTTAATGATACTGTCATCAAATCCCTTCACCTCTATCCCCAGATTCGGATCAATATCGCAGTATGTGAATGTAACAACTTTTGTTTTTTTCTTTCTGTTCGCCATTTTCATCAGGTTCTCACCCGCACTGTAAACTTTAACCTGCTGAGGCAACAGTAATTCATTATCGATATATCCAAATGTTTCCATCACTTTTCGAGAGTACTTCGTGCCGGCCTTCAACATAATCAAAGTATTTAGCTCTTTGATTATGTAATCGCTATGTGTGGTAATAAATACCTTGATGCCGATATTTACAAGGCGAGCAAAAAGACGCGCCACCCTTCGTTGATTTTCCGGGTGCAGATTCAGCTCTGGCTCATCCACGATGAGCATATCTCCGGGCTGTGCCATGTGCTTCAAATAAAATCCTATATCCAGCAATGATCGAACGGCGCTTGAACTTTGGCCCATGGTCAATTTAACTCTGCCTTTACGTGGCATATAATAAAGCTCGTCGCGGAGAACCCTGTATTCACCACCGATAATATCCTGAAAATCAGTAAGGATGTGAGAGTATTCTTTTTCGATGAAACTGTCCTTTTTAGCTATATTTTCTAAGTTTCTTGTAAAATCCACATTGTCTTTTACCGGCAAGGCGTATGAATCATACACACGATCAAGCAGTTTAAACGGATCTAAATCCCTTTTCATGCCACCTATTTCTTCTAAAAGTCTGTTCCGGGCAAAATCAAGTTCTTTTCTGAAAATAGCAGCCCCCGTCCTTTCTGTGCTGGCAATAAACGGGTCAGGAAAAAGCGGGGCAAATAAAATATCCAACAGAATATTGTTAATGAATTGTTCTATTGCACTTGCCGAAATTGGTTCATCTCCCTTTTCCCACAAACCGGCTATTTCCAGAATGCTGCTGTTTTCTTCTTTGGAACAGACAATCAAATCCTTTTTTCTTGAACTAATGGTTTTCTTGAATTCTCCGCTTATATCTATCTTTGAAGTGTCGAGCTCCACTTGAAAAACTGAATCAGCAAAGAGCTTTTCAGAAGAGGCAAATATTTTATAGAGAATTTCTGAATAACGGTTACACGCTCTTTGCAATAACTCAGGAATCCGTTTTTTGAAATCCTCCAATTCAATTCTAATTACGCCGCTATCAATAAGTTCTCTGGAATGTTTAAGAAGCTGCTCAATGCTTATAATGTTTCTCCATAACTTCAAAAAACCATAAAACGTATAAACGGCATACGTTTTACCCGTATTATTTTTTCCGCAAATAATGGTTAAATCGCCAAGTTCAAATTCCGCAGTTTTGAGAATGCCCAGGTTTTGCAACTTGATTTTCATGATAACCTCCATTTACACATCTTTTACGTCAAACATCCGGCGCTTAAACTCCAGAGCGATTCTTTTCCCCATAGCACCCACTACATTTACAGTGTTAACCGGCGTCAAATACCCTCTTCAATTCAATTACCCCATCAACTTATAAACTAATGTCCCGCAAGTTATGTCGCTTGGGAGCGTTGGATTTGCGTTTAGCCACTCTTCCTGCCTCCCTTAGTTTTGGAAGGCAATTTCTTAGCGGCTTGCTCCAGTTGCTTTATACTTTCCGCCTCTCCGATGGCCTCCTTGTATTCACGACGCCGAACTTCAAATTGATCGTATTCTACTTTCGCATGTTCTTCGGCGGTTTGTTTGCTCACTTTGCCCGCATTAGGCAGTATCTCGCGGTCGTTGAACCGCAAAAACTCATCCAATTTCTGCTCCCAATCCTTCATAAAAACCTGCTTGCGGCGTTTGGCCTGGTCTTCGGCAAAATCCAGCCACATAACAACGATCCGGTTTAATTCATCAATTTCCTCTTCTCGCAGATAATTCTTGGCCGTAGTGACATCGGTTTTGCGAACCTCGTCGCCCTTCCAACTGGTCAATCCCATATTAGGGAGCAGGTTGTCGGCGCGGGACTGAATCAGCTCAGCCGCCGTCATGCCGGTAGCCGCAAAATGAAGTTTGTTCTGGATGATGCTGAAAAACTTTGTAGTTTCACCCCATGACGGATCGTAATCTCCCGCCATAGCGAAGATTTCCTTAACCCGCAGGTACATCCGCCGTTCGCTGGCGCGAATATCTCGGATACGCGCCAGCATTTCATCGAAATAGTCAGGTACGGATGAACCTGCCACGGGCGGATTCTTCAGCCGCTCATCGTCCATGACGAAGCCCTTGACGATGTACTCTTTAAGACGCTGGGTCGCCCAGATTCTGAAGCGGGTAGCCACCAGGCTTTTGACGCGGTATCCCACCGAAATGATCGCATCGAGATTATAGAAGTTTGTGCTGTAGTTCTTCCCGTCCGCGGCAGTTGTAAAGAATTTCTTTACAACTGAATCCTGCACCAGTTCCCCTTCATCAAAAATATTCTTCAGATGCTGCCCGATATTCTGCTTGGTGGTCTGAAAAAGCTCCGCCATAAGCTGCTGGGTCAACCAGACAGTCTCATTTTCCAGACGGACTTCCAGCTTTACCCGACCATCATCGGTCTGGTAAACAAGCACTTCACCTTTACCTGGATCTTCCGGTAAAAATTCGTGTTCATCCGTGTTCATTCGTGGTTTCCCCTCATACTTCCACGTCCCACATACGTTTCATGAACTCCTCTTCGGTGAGACGGACTTTCCAGGCATCTCCTACCTAATTTTTCCCCTTTATCCTTACAATTATTCAACATAGCCTGTCCTGTGAAATCATGTTTGCTTTTATTTAACTGGGGTCAACTACCTTCTTCAGTTCAATTACCACGTCAACTTATAAACTGATGTACGTCCCGCAAGTTGTACTTATAAACTGATGTACGTCCCGCAAGTTGTACTCTTATAAACTGATGTACGTCCCGCAAGTTGTACTGTGGATGCATATATAATTCAGGTTCCTCAACGGCAAAAATCATAGGCTTTTTTTCTCATTGCCTGCGCCGGTCACAAGCTCGGAATAACAGCGCAAGATCGAAAAAATAATAGCCCGCTGAAGTCCATGCCCTTTATTCGAAACCATGTTCCGGAAACCATCATCCGCAAACAGATGAGGCGTCGTTAGAAGCGTCTCGACTGAAGGGGTCTGAAACTCAATCTCAAGATCACAGGTCATGTATTCTTCCAAGACCTCGTTTAGCTTTCTTTCTGTCTCCACAATGCTTTCCAATCGGTCAGCACCACCAATTCGGTTAAGCCGCTTCTGAAGGCCATCCAACGTGGTTTCCAGCTCGGCCTTTTGCTGAGCAGTGACACTCTCCAAAACCGCATAGAGGAGCTTGCCAAAAGGATTGGTCTTTGTGACCTTGGCTTCATCAGAGATGTCTCTTACCGCCGGTACAAAAATAAAATGAGGCAAAGTCCCTTTCAGGACACCAGCATAGCCCTGAGGGTTATCATTCCAGACATTTATGAAATCGTCAGATGAAAGATGGTTCTCAATGAATCCTTTTGCCTTTTCTTTCCAAGCCACCACTTTGGGTTTTGCCGCTCCGACATAATCAAGAAAGTTAGCATCCCCGACCTTCAAGTTGTCTTTCCACCACTCATCAATATTTTTCCCGTTTATTTTACCGTCCTGGAGCCAATCATATTTAGGCATCGGCTTGCAGAAATGCTGGCTAATGACGGGCTTGCCATCGTCAGGGGGAGCACCTTCTTCTCCTGGCTCCTCAATTTTCCAAGTGGCTGATCGTGCAATATGGAAAGTGTCGTCCGGCCTAAGGAATGGCTTTAATTTTTCGTTCTCTTTTTCAGCGTCAGACAATTCGTCGAAAAGAGCCTCAACCCATATCTGCAGTTCAACATCGCAATTCCAAAATGTCTCTTTGTCAACTTTGGTGGTGGAGGGATTGAATAGGAAATCTAACGCTCTGATTATTGATGATTTGCCGGCGTTGTTGGCCCCAACAATGGCCTGCATTGAACCGATCTTGATAGGCACGTCTTTACAGGAACGATAATTTTTAATGTGAACACTTTTGAGCTTCATGACTTGGCCCTCCAGTTTGGGTCGGGATAAAAGATGAGTGAAAAAATCTTTTCTTAGCTTTCTTATATCTCTACTTTGGAGGTTGCGGACAATCACGGTTCATCCGCTCCCTCTGCTCAGAAAACTCCTTGAGTCTATCCGATAGTACGCCGGGTGCCCTTTTTGATTTCAGCTTTTCATGTCTGAAAAAAATCTTCGTTTTCCCGGTAATGCTCAAAGATATATTCGCCAAAATCCTGGAGGTATCGCAGGGCGTTTGTGTCTAAAAATATCCTTCCTGGGATTAAGTTGAACTGAGCATAACTGTCCTTGGTTTTTATCTGCTCAATCAGCGTTGTCATCTTTGCCTTCCACGATTTTGATTTCTTCCGGGGTGAGGTCGTAGAGTTTGTAAACAAGCTGGTCGATTTCGGCTTCAATGGCTTTTACTTTGGCTTGTTTGAATTTATCCTGAAGATAATCGCCAGATTTAGTGATAGAAAGGATTTTGTCAACGAATGCGACAAATGGTTGCTGTTGAGTTAGTGAAATCTTTTTTATTGGTATTAGAGAAAGTGGTCTGTTAAAATATTCTCTAATTTTTCCTTTTGGCTTACCAATGAATCTGTAAAACCAGTTCATTAGCTTTGAATTTAAAATTCCTAGTAAATATTTAATAGTTGTGCTTTCTCCTTCTTTCATTGCGATAGTGTAGCTTCCACCACCATCATTGAAACCTTGGTTGTTGTCATAGGCAAATGTATTGTTTTCGGCTCTATATGGAACCACAAGTTTCTCCCTTGCATCAAATATTTCTTTTTCCCTTGGCCTTTCAAGTCTATACCAAGGATACATGCTTTTTAAGACTTCATTCCTTTCAGATAATTTCTTTTTATGCTTTACTAAATATTTATAAATATTAGGGTAATTCCCTATCGTGGTGCTGTTGTCAGTATAAATTAAGTATTTTCCGCTATCGACTAATACATATTTCTTGATATCCTTGCTATTTATACTTGTTTTCAACAATTCATTTTCAAATCCGCTATTTTCTGCAAATGATTTCAGGACTGTAAAAATCACTCTATCACCAGAGGTAGCGCCCTTCGTGATTGTTGAAATATTACCAAGCAAAACAGAATTCCTCTTGATTTTATCAATAATAACAGTATTTGATCTATCAGCAATTACCCAATTATCCGTTAAATCAGTCCGTTTTAAAGAAAATGAATGGATTTGCGACTCAATATTGTTCAAAGTTATTTTCTTTTCAGAAACTGGCTCGAAAAAAGTGACTTCTCTTGATTTTACCTCTTTGTGGAAAAGCGAAATGCATGTATGAATACTGACTCCATCAAAGACCATATAATCTTTGAAATTGATTATTGTGGAAACATGATCTTTTAAAAAGTTGCGTAATTTCTTGGCATAATCATTTCCAAGATAGTAATTAGATGTGATTAAGGCGCAACAACCGGTCTTGCTTAATAATTTAATTCCAAGATAAATAAAGTAGTAAACTATATCATTGTAGCCAGTATGAATTATCTCAAAATGATTTGCTAAATAACAACAAAAATCTTTGCTAATAGTACTGATATTAAAATACGGAGGATTGGCAATCACCACATCAAACCCGCCTTTTGCTTGAAATATTTCCGAGTAATTTATATGCCATTCAAAGTGTTCGGTGGGTCCTGGTACATCTATGTTCTTTATTTCTTCAATTTTGCTTTCAATTATTCGGATTTTCTTTTCGTCTTCTTTTTTATCTTTATCATCCTCAAAAAGCCTTCGTTGAGATTTAACTGCCAAAATAGCATCTTTCAGTCTTTTGATTTGTTTATCACGATCATATTCGAAAAGCTTCTTCATAAGTATGTCTATTTCACACTGCTTATTTTCTTTTTTGGTAGGAATAGTAATATTAAATAATTCGTCTTTTGCTTTTTTAAGTTCTTTGACTAATTTAATTCTTCCATGACCTATAGAACTTACTAATGATTCTGTGGAAAGTAATTCTATCAAGCTGTTGCCTTGCATAATTTTGTAGTCCAGATTCGGCAACGGTTTGATATCAAGGTAATTTTCCTCATCCACCACAAGGGAAAGCCAGAGGCGGAGCTTGGCAATCTCAATAGCACCTGGGTCGATATCTACCCCATAAATGGATTCCTGGATGCAGTGGCGTTTGAATTCGTAGAGGCCTTTTCCAGCTTTAAGATATGTCTCCAGCACCTTCCTGGCTTTGACAATTTCATGCATCATGCCCACAGGAAAAGCCCCTGAACCGATTGCGGGATCACATATTTTGATTGTCTTCAGTTTTTCATCCAGAAGTTGAGCGTTTTTGCGTATCGTTTCAGGCACCTGGTATTTGTATGATTTTGTTCCTTCTTCCTTGGCGGTATCGTGCTCGATGGCAAATTCGCCTTTGTGTATGAAATCTTCAATATGTTTCTTTGGAATAACGCTTTTATATCCGGTAGTTTTCAGCCCCAATTGTTCTGCTTTCGATTCGCCAAACAATTTTCCCTGTGTCGGCTTTTCTTGTGCCAGTGAAATTTCTCCGGTGTTGACTGCGGTGTCTATATAATTGATGAGGCTTTCCTGGCACATATAGTGGACAATTTCACGCGGCGTGTAATAAGCGCCCTGACCCTTGCGGAGATTTCCCGGAAGGAGATTTTCAAAAACCTTGCCCAGCATCTCGGGATCAACAGCGACCTCTTTTTCCAGCGGCTCGTCTTCTCGCACAGTGAAATTATATTGATCTAAGGTATCAAAGATTTCTGCAAAAAGATCATTGTTGATGTGTATATCCGTCTCCTGCCAGTTATAATCGTTAATCGGCTCGAAGAGTCCGCCATTAAGAAAAGGGATTTTGCAGTCAAATTTCTGGTAATAACTCAGGTCAATCGTTGTCCGTCCTTCGGTAGTAGCCAACGCCTCATAAAATAAATATTCCAGGTAATCATTAAAAAAATTGCTGTTTTTTTCTATACACTTTTTAAACAATGTTCTAAGGAATTTCTTATTACCTTTTCCCCACGGTTCATCTTTAGGCACACCCAGCCAACCTTTTTTCTGTAGAAAATAGAGAAAAACTATCTGGCCCAGCAGTTTCTTGGTAAAATTGGCGGTGTCTATTGCTTTGCTTTCAAATTCTCTTTTTATCTTGTTGTCTTCTTCCAGAATACGGTCGAGTTCTTCAGTCAGTTTCTCGAATAATCCCTTGTAGTCCTGATAGAACTGTTTGGTGACGACTTCAACGCTGAAAGCTTTTTCCAGTTCTGATAATGAAGGATTGTTCTGGTCATCACAAAGGATAGGAAACAGTTGTTGCTGGGCTGTGTGGTTCGGCTCGTTTTTGCCCACCAGAAACGAATACCTGCGGGGTGTAAATTCTTTTTTAACCTTGATTTTTCCTGATTCCGTGATTTCCTGCCTGTATTCCATCTGGATATAGGAAAAACGCCAGTCATCAGTATTGTCCGTAAAGTAGGCTACAACGGCAGCGTCTTTTTCGCCTCTTGTTTTCAAATAGGAAGCAATAAAATTTCGCTGCATTGTGCGGGCACTGTCAAGCGCGGATTCTTTTCTGAGATGAACTACAACAACGTCCAACTTATTTCCGTCTATATCTTTATATTTGCCGACCCTTTTATATTTTTTTACGTGGTCTTTAAATGAATCCTTAATATATCCGGTAATCCATGATGCGTTTTTATTTTCATCAAACTCATTAAACAGGTTTCGTATAAAGTGACGGAATCTGTTTTCGTTAAAAGAAGAGTTAAAGGTGTCTGTAATCAGATTTATGGCTGCCTGTTTGTCCATGATTATCCTGTGCACCTCACCCACAACTCCAGCCAAGGGAGAGTGTACCTAATAAATTTATCTATTCATTTATTTCCATATAGTTTCTATAAAGTTTGCGCTGGAAATTTTTTTATCACTTGTCAGTATAGGGATTTTTAGGTATTTTGCTGTAGATATAATGAGCCGGTCAAAGATATCAGGAAAATCTATAGATTCGGCAAGCTTAACGATTTGAGCCGTTAAACTTATAACCGAATAATTTTCTGAGCCCTTTATTCTTTCCAGTGTTTTTTCAAGACTGATATCTATTCGTCTTTTTTCTGATAAATACAGAATTTCCACCAGCGAAATTGTTGAAACATAACAATGATGTTCTCCCCGCTCAATACCATTGATGATTTCAAATGCCCTTTTTCCAATTTTTCCTGTTTCGGAAAAATGTCGAATAACCGTCACTGTATCTGCAAGATATTCCATAGATCACACTTCCCTTTTTAGGATGGACTCAGACATTTCCTGCCTGACGGCCTTAATTTCTTTATCTATATCCAGACCTTCAAACCCCTTACCTTTCCATATGCCTTTCATCCGAACAATTTTTCTTTTTTTATCCTTATTTTGAGACAAAATAAAGGTGACAAAATTTTTGACTTCATCTAATCTATTCTCGGGAAGAAAGGCTAAATCTTTGTTAATTTTAGCTATTTTTAAGCCTGTGTTATGCATAAAATTTTCTCCTTTCATGTTCGTTATTGTTTGTAAATAGAACTCAATGTAATATTATTCTCCTCATTTATTTTTCTGTTCTCCGGCTAAATATTCAGACAAAATAACTTCTCTTTTTGATAATACAACCGGCTGGCCCGGTCTTTCCACGCTCAGGATATTATAGGGGATACTTTTCTTCAGTATTGCCAGAACCTTGAGAGGATTGATCTCTTTTTCGATCTTTTTCTTGATTCCTTTAGTGGTGTTCTTTGGAATCACACCGTATTCGTACCCTTTCAGAACCAGTCTGACGTAGTCCTCGTCGTCATCGGTAAAGCCCTGATATTTTCTAAATTCATTCGCCTTTAGACGCATGATTACATAACGTTCATTTGAAAGTCCTCCCCTGCCTCCTGATCCTCTGCCACCCATTACAGCGCCTGATGTTATTAAATCAAACCGTGTCTTGTTCCTGTCCAGCATCGTGTAGTATTGTTTAGGAATTTTCCGTCGTGGTGTGGCTGGCTCACATTCAAAAATATCCGCGGCCTCAAAAAACGTAAGTTCTCTGGAATTTTTACCACCGGAAATAAAAAACTTTTTCAATTTGCCCTTTCTAAAAAATGTAAGCAACAGGTCGGATTCTGCATCATTGTCTCTGGCAGAACGTGCTTTTTTAGGCAGCAATTTTATCTTTTCAAAAAGACCTGGTTCATTGTCCCTGATATCTCGAATGAACTTGAGATATTCCAGCTCAGAGCGCCCTTCACCATCATCATCGCCCTGATACGTTTTTTTACTTGTAAGCCGTTTATATAAGCTATCACCAAAAAGTTCATGAGATGATACAATCTCTTCCTCTGTAAGATATCTTGCATCTTCACCCAGCGTGTCGTGAAACGCCTGGATCTTGGCTTTGATGTTATCTTCAAGACCAATATGCCTTTCTGACTGGTCAGTAGGAAAGAAGTTAAAAATGTAGATGTTTTTGTGTTCAGTACCGACACGGTTCACCCGTCCCACCCTTTGAAGCACTTTTGTCGGATTCCACGGCAGATCGTAATTGATGATAATATTGGAACGGTGCAGGTTGATGCCTTCCGCGAGTATATCCGTACTGATCAAGATGCGCAGTTCATCATTTTGGACTTTGCATGTTGGATCGTAATTTTCCTTTATCAAGTCTCTTGCAACGGGAACGGGCTTTCTGCCGTCAGATAACAAACCTCCATTGCTGGAATAGAACAAGACTTTATCTGGAAAATGTCTGTTCAGATTTTCAAACAAATAATCGCCTGTTTCCTTGGATTCGGTGAAAATAATGATCTTTTTGCCTTTGAGTTCTTTATCGGTTTTCAGGTCATGA
>Ga0255446_1004_pt1 | contig 17537 bp, 12 predicted proteins | sample ANMaggSSYBR02D10_FD_182661 | JGI IMG/M metagenome (GOLD analysis project Ga0255446, IMG submission 182661) | Sediment cell enrichment communities from methane seep in Santa Monica Basin, California, United Staets - ANME aggregate JGI... | ecosystem: Environmental > Aquatic > Marine > Cold seeps >...
CTGAATTCATCTTCATTTCGCCTCAAGACCCGATATCGCTGCAAGGCATAAATCATTACATAGATTGCCGGCGCATCGAGTTGATCGGCTTGTTGCCGTTTCTGTACCTCGGCAGTTAGCTCGCCGACAACTTCGGTTACATTACGCCATTCGACAATCTGATTGGAATGCGGCAATGCCGAGGCAATACGTTTCAACGTTCCCACGCGGGGTGAATCAGCGGGACTGCCGTCCAATATTACGAACCGCACCGAGTCAGGATTATGTTGAGCTGCCAGGCTGACCAGTGCGGCGCTCATCAGCCCCAGTGCGGCCTCGTCACGTTGGCCGATGATCAGCAGATTGGAGCCGCTTTGGCGACGAAAGACAACCGCGGTCGGATCCTTAATGGCCACAGGTTCACCGAGCCATGCGCAAGTTGCTGCGGTTACGACAGGGTCGTGAGATTTCTCAAGACATGCGGTTAGCAGACGATTGCCGGTGATGTCTGCCGGCACGTTACCTTCGAAAACAATCAGCGGTTCGCGCGTACCTGATCGTTCGTCGGCAAGTTCGGCTATGCGTTCCAGATATTTATCGCGAGAGGGATCGGGCAGCCAGGCTGTTTGAAACGGGTTATTTCCTACCACCATTCCGCCGGCGTCGTTATAGATTGCTTCGCCTGGTCGCGACAGGAGCCTCGCAGCGACATTTTCGTCATCGAGAATGAGTTGGGAGTCAACTTCCGAACATTGCAGTGCGATACGAACAGCCATTTGTCCGATCGTGCCGCGAGTCAGGCCGGCACTGCCTCCGAGTGTTTGCGAGCCGAGCAGTACATGGATTCCGAAGGCCCGTCCTTGTCGTACCAATTGTTCCAGTAGTATGGCGGCATTCTGGGCAAGCTTGTCATCTTCGGAGAAGAAAACTTGAAATTCATCGACGATCAGAACGGTACGCGGCATTATGGTGCCGGTAGCCTGTCGATATGAGGCGATGTCCTGCACTCCCGCCTGCCGAAACAGATCACCTCGGCGTGTCATCTCGGCATCGACTCGCCGCAAAATGCTCAGGCCAAATTCGCGGTCACTTTCGATAGCCACGGTTCGCGCATGAGCGAGATTATGGGTAACGTAAGTTTTGAATTCGACGCCTTTTTTGAAATCGATCAGGTATAGCTCGACCTGGTCCGGCGAATACCACAGTGCCAGATTTGTTATAATAACGTGGAGCAGGGTCGATTTACCCGAACCGGTTTTGCCGGCTATAAGCATGTGCTGCGCGACTCCGCGGCCCAGTCTGAAATGTTGTAAGCGGGTTGCCCCGGTCCTGCCGATTGGGACACAGAGTTCATCGCTACTGTCCAGTGTCCAGTATTGCTTGTCTTCGGGAGCGATATTTTCGAATGGTACCTCGACCAGAGTTGAATCCTTACCGGCCTTGCCTACCGTATGCATAATGCTTGTGAGAAGTTCTTCAGTCGGCGGCACATCCAATATCAGCGGAAACTGCCGAAAAATCTCATCCTGCCACACAAATCGATCATTTTCGTACACCAGATGGACGCTGCCTGATGCCAGGTCTTCAATGTCGATACCTATCGGTGGCTCTTGTCGGGAATCGTGCAAAATCAGGGTATATACGCCGCACCGCGACCCACTATTGATTATACTGCTTAGTCGCTGTACTGCTTCCTCGTTGAAGTTAGTCGGAAAATCCGCAATTACCAGGAACCGATACGGCTCGGCAAGCTCCCCGGCCTGAAGATTATATTCTTCGATGGTCTCGAATTCGTTTCGGAGGTACTTCTGGATAACTTTTTCCATGTGTTCAGTCAGGTCTTCGAGCCTTTGTTGAATATGAGTTGTGTTGGTCCAGATACGTCCCCCGACCAATGTTTCTTCGTAATCGGCGGCGTGCATGAACCCTGCGAAGTTTTCGCCCAGTCCCACCGGATCGATTATCGTGAAGTGAACTCTTCCCGGAGGCAGCGAGGTGAACAGTCGCACCATTACCGCCCGCAGGGTTTGCAGGGCCTGTTCTCGGCCGTGCCGACCGGTTTGGAGAAGCAGAGAGCAGCGAGCCGGAAAATCCAGCAGAGCCGGCAATAAGACAGGCTTGGTTCGATCCAGCGAAAAATCGGCATATTCGATGATACTGTCAGCCAGTTGGCTCATATCCAGCCGGAAGTGCCCGAAACGTATAACGGGAGTATAAGTATTCGATGGACTCCATTGTTGCCAGGATGGATCATTCCAATCGATTAACAACGATTTGCCGAGATTGGTTGTTTGGTTCAGCAGGGTTTTGATGCGCGACAGCCCTTCTCGCCAGCGATTTTCGAGCGGCCCGCGAGCGGAATCATACCAGTCTTGGCAATCGGAGGTCTCCTGTTGGCAGCGCTGCTGCATTTCGAGAAGATTACGATCATATTCGAGGCGCAACTCCTGTTGGCGGTTTTGATGTTCCTGTTCAATTTGTTGGAGGTTGTTGGTACGGTTTTCATCGAGTTGGTTGCATGCCGGTTTGCAGGTGTCTTCAATTTGTTGAAGTGAAGCTTCGCGGCGTTTGGTGATGTCGGCTTTTATAGTGTCGAATTGATTCTGAATTTTTTGCAATTCGTCAGAATGTTTTTCGGCTGCTTCTTGCTTTCGCTGATCTAATTCTTCAAGGGTAAGCTTCAGGTATTGATCCAATACGACATAGGCGGAGGATATTGTCTTTTGGAAGGGTTCATAAGCCGCGTTGATCTGCGTTTTCCCCTTGGCCCGGAGTGTTTTTCCCAGCAACAGTATGACCGCCAGCGATACCAGAAAAGCAGCCGGTCCGGTTATGTAAAACGATGGCAGATTCAGTACATCCAGATAGCTTACCAGCCACATCAGTCCAACCGCCATGCCGCACAGCAATACGGCATATACGAATGGCCGGATACCGATAAATAAACGCGGGATACTCAGAGAGTTCAGTATGTTGAGTTGTTGCAGAGCCAATTCCTGCTTTTTGCGAAATGTCTTGACGGGATCGATCATTTCGACTTCAGCCGGTTCGTTTTTTTCTTGTTCTAACGGAATATTCTGCCGATACAGACGCAGGGTTATATCGGCCTGTTCCTGAATAGCCTCAAAACGTTGTCTTGCTGCCGGTATAGCGGCTTCGATTTCCTTGCGTTCTTGCTGACATCTCTTTAATGCCCCGTCCGCGACGGTCTCGGCAAGCATTAATTCATATTCGCGGTTTTTTCTAACTGTCTGTTCGTGTGCTTCGCTATTGCCGACTATCCCGTCTCGTTTGGATTTTGTGTCGGTTTCGAGGGTATCGAGTTCGGATTCGTATTTTGTTTGTATTTCCGCGAGACGGTCCTGATATTGTCTTTTGTCTGTTTCAGAATCGGTTTTAAAACGGGACTCAATTTTCTTGCCGGCCTCTTCGGATTTTGTCTGGGCCGTTTTATTTGTCGATTGATAGTGGGATTCGATTTGTGATTCCACCGGACGAACGGATTCGGTTGACAGCTTGATTACCTCCCGCAACGCTGTTTGTTGAAGGGTTCTGTAATCGTCGTCAATCACAGGGACCGCATCCTGTAGATAGTCTCTCAGGTGATTGGTAATCTCCTGTGTCCCGTCTCCCTGATTTTCTTCAAGAGGTTCTGTCATTATCTGTTCTTTACCCACAATCATGACGAATATGGTTGAGGACTGTGTCAATGTGTTCCATAGCCCGTTTGGTTTTGCTGAGTTCGAGACGTAGAAGAGCGAGATACTTTTTTTCGAATTGTCTGCGGTTCTCATCTCGCCATGAGCTGGTGGTCTGGTCCCAGTGGACGAACAGGTCCTTGGCCGCCCGCGAAAGTTTTGCCTGGCTTTCAGCGACACTCATTGTATGCTCCTATGATTAACTTTATTCCAATTTTTTTCATATATCAAAATAATAAGTTCAGCTTCCGGATTAGCCATTCAGATTTTCATTTGGAATATTTTGTTCAATCTGTTCTAATGTTTGGCATTAGGATATTGTCTTGTTATTTATTTCTTTTGTCAACAGGTAGAATTTTATGTCGTCGGCTTTGGATATTTCGCCAAGATCTAAACGCAACTATGATTATGATAATCCAATAAGGAATTACCACAATAGGAACCAGCCAAAATTGCAGAGGATTATTTTCAGGCAGTGCATTGGTTATTGCAATAAGCAACTTCGATCCAAAAATAAGTACTGCTGCAGTAGCTATAAAACAGACTACGCCGACAGCGACATTTATCAGAAATCGCCCCTTTAATCTCTCCGCCGGCTTTTCCGATGCCCACATCAGGAATAAAAAAAGCATGTAGAATAAGAAACCAGGAAATACAAAGGTAAAAGCTAGAGATATTGGGTTCGGAGACACATAGCATTCCAGCGTTGACGAGTCACTATAAACAGCAATAACAGGAAATATATGCCAGAATCTCGTTAATTTGTAATATGTTTTATCCGGCGATGTAAAACCGACTTTTTCTGTCATCGACGGTAGTAGGTCTCCCTCTTTCAAGGACATGAAGCATGTCAAATGAACAGGCTCACTGGCCTCTTTATCCCAGATGACCGAATCTTCTTTCATACGCCACCATCCAATTTCTTCTGTATTTGACTTGTTGAATACATCAATTATGTTACCATTACAGTCATATTTTCGAACATTCCCAGCGAATGTGTATATAAAGTCATTTTCACCGATTGCCATTCCACTGTGTCTCCAGCCTCCTGAAAACCAACCAAATTGAAACTTTCCTTCTTTGCTATATTTTTGTATCCGTTTATTGAATTGTGAATAGACATATATAGACCCCTTGGAGTCAGCTATCACATGTTTTGCCTCTGAAAAGGGATATTCTACTTTACGGAGTATCTTATGGATAATATTCTGAGATTGGAAGAACCCCAAAAATGCTGACGAGAACCAGGCAATACTAATATAAAAGGCAAGAATCAAGCCCACTGCCTTGAGCGGACTCACACGTTCAGGCTGTATTTTAGGGGCTGATTTGCAAATGTGCTTTAGAATTTCTCCGGGGATGCAAAGTAGAATTATTAAAAAGCTTACTAAAAGAATAGATGGGAAGCCGCCATGCCACCAGGTAATGAGAAAACCAATCACAGGAGGTCCAAAAAGCACAAGACTAGCAATACGACTATCTCGCTTTGCCTCCTTTGTTCTAACATTCGATGGTTTTTGCCATGTTTTCATAATGTTGACTTGCCTGACTATCAATCCAATAAAAATGCAAGTGTCGAGTTATACATCCACTATTCTATCCTATTCTTCAATGTTTCCCCTTGGTTTTTTTTGATTTATAATAAGCAGTTTATGCTAAACAGAAAAAATGGCTATGTTCCATTATTGTTTGGGTCAACAACCCCACTGATCCAACGAAATACCAAATTATGCACCTGTCTCTGATTATCTATCTGTGGTGGTTTATTCACCAGAGTCTGGCGGCGAACTATTGTCGTCGGTATCTTTTTCCGCAGTTTCTGTCTCTGATAGATCGTTTTCGGGAGACTGTACCGGTGATTCAGGGGGTTCTGTCGTCAGGGACATATCTTCTGTTTGTTCGGTACTATCTGTCGGTATGCCGGAAGATGGTGCCAAGGCTATGTAGGCCTCAAGCGAATCGATCATTCTGTCCATTTGAGCACGTGCGTTCGGTATCTCAATTTCTACTGCGTTGGTTAGTCCCTGGATAAGTCCTTTGAAGGCATAGGCCTCTGTTTCGACCTGTTGAATCCAGTGCCGCACATTATTGAACTTTCGTTCGGCCAGTTCGAAATCTCTCTGGGCGGCGAGTAGTGCTTTTTTCTCATCGACAAACGAGTATTGTCCCCCAAGTGGCGATTTTTCGATGTCTTTTTTTAGTTTCAGTTCTTGTTTTGCCTTGGACAACCGTTCGGCACACAGGCGAACCTGATTTTTCCAGTATGTATATCGATCTTGTTTCAGCCAAAGGTCTGCGCGTCGAATTTCCGAACAGGACTCATCCAGAACCGTTGCCGCTGTTTGGCCGAAAGAGCACAGGGCTGATCTGAACTCTTTCAGCTTATCGACCGAATCAACTCTGACATATTTGCTCATTATGGATACGCAGTCCTAATGTTGCTGGAGGTATTCTTCGATGAGACGTGCTTTTTTCAGGAGAAATGACGAATGTCTGCCGGACGAATCGAGGAACCGGCTCAGCACTTTCATTGACCGTTCGAACTCTTCCATAAATTTATGTTGTTCCTGATCGTTCCAGGTTTTTTCGAGGCTGAGCAAACGTGAATGTAGTCCGCTTATCAGGGTTTCCAGTTCGGAGTTGAACCGATTCAGGTCTCGTGCGAATTGCCTTAACTCGGCTGGGTTGACATGAGCTTTTGCCATAATCGTCTCTGCATATTCATTTCTGTATAGGTCTGTGCCGCCAATTTATTCTACAGTTTTTATTCCGGGATTGCAATACCTATATTCATAGGATATTTCTTAAGTAGGGAGAGGTGCCTCTGTATTTTCCCTTTCACACCTTTTACACTTTTTCCACCTTCTACTCTTACACCCTTACACCCAACATTCCCTCGGTCGTTGGCTATCGACGGGGATTACTGTCCTGTTGTATCTGTTTGTCTGATAGAGGCGTAGAGTATTATTTGGAGCCGGAGTAGGCGTCTCCTCGGTAGAGTTCCCAGTCGTCCCAATAGACCGTTGCCGGCCCGGCCTTGTCTCGAATATAGCTGAACGTCTTCTCGCTGGCGTAGAGTTTCATTGGGTTCCAGAATACCATTCCCGTTTGCTCGTCTGGATTATCCGGACTCATTGTCCAGTTGGTTACGTCGAACATTTCCCGCTCCATGCCGTTGGCATAGGTTATCCGCACCCTGGATCGTCCGGAGGTTGCGTCTCCCTGCTTGTAATAGACAGCCAGGGTGAACCACTCACCGATGGGCACCCGGATACCTTGGTCGTGGGTGTCGGTCTCCCAATACCGGATGTGACGGACCGTCCTGGTAGAACCCAGATGCCAGTACAATTTCTCACCGATTCCCGCCTTCTTGTGGATGTCGAGAGTGATCCGGAAATGCGGAATCTTCTTGCCCCATACCGGGTTGGTCCAGTACTCTTGGAGTGTCAACCAGGAGAGCCTCTTCTCCCTTTGCTCGAGCGAGCGGAAGTTGGGGTGCAGGAATATCTTCATGCGGGACGTCATCTCGTCGAACTTGGTCGAGCCTTTGACCATGTTGACTTGAATTCGCCCTTTGAAGCGCCCGGGGGACGTTGGCCGTAGCGCGTTTTTCATCCAGTATTTCAATACGCGGCCTTGTCCGGCGCCGGTGGGGTCATCGACGATTTTGGCGTAGCGGTCGCCGGAATTCCCGTTGGAGAACTGGATGCCGAATCGGCCGATCATGGGGTGTGCTTCCAGGTGCTGCTGCCAGTCGTTGGGTGCCTCTACCGACCTGTCCACGCCGACGATATCGGTATGACAGTGTGCGGGCTTGCCGATCGATTCCCGTTCGAAGCCGGTACGAAAAATGAGCGTGCTGCCCTTCTTGACATCAATCGTATCCCCTGCGAAAGCCGCTGAGCTAATCCCCGGCAAAAAAAGCGACATCAGCATATAACGACTAAGATTTGTTCCGGTTTTCATTTTTTTCCCTTCCAACATGAATTAAAGGGGTCAGACACAATCCTGTTCGGCACAATTTTTGCTCTTTGGCAACTTATAGTGTATTTGTCATATAAGCGTGATTATATCTAATGTTTGCATTATCGCCAATTTAATTTCGCCCAGTCTTGTAGGGTGGGCCTATGGCCCGCGTTTTATTGGTCTTGCAGGGCGGGGGCTTACCCCACGCGTTCTTCTTATTCGATGTTCGATGTTCAATTCTCCCCCTACTCTCTACCCTTCTACCCTTCATACTCTTCTCACCTTTCTCACCACTCACAACTTTTCCAATTATTCCCCTTGCAGCCACATCACAAAAGGGTATAATATCAATCATGGTAATCGTTCACGGATTCTTAAATAGCCCGGGCCTGGGCGCCGCGTTTATTAGCCCCCGACTTTATGTCGTGGGGTTCTCATTAGCCCCCGATGTAAAACATGTTCCCGCGAAAGCGGAGATCGGGGGATTCTTTTCTTTCTTAGGCCCGAAGGGCCGAAAGAGCGCATAGCCGGGTGGCGTAAGGGCATGTTGCCCAATTGATGCCCAGGCGGTATTTTTAGATAATATGTTGTATTTGTAATTATTTTGTCCATTGCTCTTTGGAAAATTAATATTCGTTCTTAAGTTGGCTGGCAATTGAGTCTAATGATAAAAACCGGCTTATAGGGGCAAAAATCACTGCCTAACAGTAGTTTCTGGGCGAGATTGCGGGCAGAGCCGGCTGGTCTGCTACTAATGTATCGCATCAGTTTGCGCAAATTCTGTATCGCAGCTATCAGTAGGTTTTGAATCCTTGCTTTTTTGATACCACGAAACCGCAATCGCTTAAAGCCGTGATTATTGGCAGCGTCGGCAAATGAGCCCTCGGCCTTATGTTTTCGTCGAGCCATGAGTCGTTTTCGTTCATATTTTGTCAGGCAGTTATCTGCCCAGTCAATATATTCTTTGTTAATATTGCGTTGTATTTGACGACCAGACTGTTTGCTGGCTACACACTTTTTAAAATGAAGACACTGCTGACAAGCTTGAAGATCCGCTTTGTAAATAATGCTGTTTCCATTGTCTTTAAAGCCCACATGTTTAAGCTGTTTTCCTGCAGGGCAGATGTAACAGTCACGTTGATCGTCGTAGATAAATTTGTCGTGGTTAAAATCAGGGTCACAACGACTACTGTTGCGCTGATGACTGATACATGGTGTTATGTTCTGTTGGTAAAGGTGCTTGTAATTTTCTCCTGTGCCGTAAGCTTTGTCAGCGACGACAGTCTTGACTTTTTCTGAAGTGTTTGCATTATGCTCTTCAATGACTGTTTCTAAGACTTTCTCGTCATTTACATTTGCCGGTGTTGTTACCGTTGCAGTTACTATACCATGTTTGTCATCTACTGCTCGATGGTCCTTATAACCAAGAATTGTTTTGCCGTATTTTTTGCCTAATCTGGCATCTGGATCGGTTTTAGATACGCGTCTTTCAAGCTTAGGCTTAACTGATTCAACGTTATCTTCAAGCTCATTATAAAGATTATCGCTGACTTTTCTAAACTGACATTTAAGCGAATCTTTGGATGCGTTAGCGTCTATCATGCTTGAATCGATATGAATCGTTTCGCCATCGATCAGATCGGCATCAACGCATTGGTTCAGGATGTTTTCAAAAAAATCGGTAAAAACTTCCAGGCCCCAGCGATTACGAGCTTTTGATATCACGCTGTGATCCGGAGTTTTTTCGTCAAGGTCATAGCCGCAAAACCATAACCAGTCCAGCCGCAGAGGTAATTGTTCCATCAATGCCCGTTCGGATTTTACATTTTCATAAAATGCCAGAAACATCAGCTTTAGTATAACAGCCGGGTCAACGGATGGATTGCCGCGTGTTCCATAAAGGTCAGCTACTTTTGAGCGAATAAAATTAAAATTGACAAGTTTGTCTATATTCCTTAACGGATGATCCGCAGGTATTCGCTGATTAAGCGAAATACCGTGATAGAATAACTTGGGTTCTAATTTATTTGGTTTACCCATCATAATAATTGCCTCCAAGCGATTGATGATGGAAACATTATAACATATAAGGGAAAAAATTATAGTTAAATACAGCGTAAGTGGCTATTTGGGCAACACGCCCGTAAGCCTCCGGTAAGTTTGTGACAACAACTATTTAAGCCCTGAAAGGGCGAAAGAAACCAACCCGTAAAACATTTAATATATTTAATAGGGGACTGTTTAATTCTATTTATTCTTGCCAAGTCTTGGAAGATAGTTTTTCATGAGAAAAAATATGACAGATTTGATCACAAAAAAATTATATCTTAAAGACAGAAAAAAATATATTAAGAGAAATTTCAATATAGGGCTTACTGGGTTTATACTCTCAATTATTAGTCTCTTATTATCTTCAAAGTTCACAATTCCGGCGATTATTGTATGTGTTTTCAGTTTCTTTCGCAAAGAAAAAAGAAAGCTGCCGCTTGCTGGATTATTGATATGCACTTACATTACTATAACTTGGTTATTTTTCGATGCACCCATTACGTATTCACATCCTATCGATAAGGATAGATATCGCATGATGTGCAAAGGGGATTTTTGGCTTGAATTTGATCCTATACATATTGAGAAAACTTTCTGCTCAAAGCACGTTTTAGGCACTAGGAGCCTGTCCGAGTAAGGCCCGTAACAGAAATATTTTTCCTCTGTTTTTGTTTTCGTTGGCACCTTTTGATGAAAATGGGACGAACAAATTCGTGTCCCATGCTTTTTTTGTCAAATTCACCTGTTAATTGAGCATAGTCCGAACATCTCCAACAAACTTTATCCCATCGCTGCCTGTTGTGAACCGAATAATTTCAATAGATTATGTGTTAGGCACACCAACGCCCATTCACCTCGCATCTTCTCAAGACCACGCAGGGAAAACTGAACAAAACCTCGTGCTCGTTTGATCTGGCCAAACACAGGTTCGACGATTGATTTTCGTTTGGAATAAGTCTTACGGCCTTTCTTGGTGCGAAGTTTTCGGGCCATCTTCTCCTTCACCGTCAGATCATCAGGCGGACGACCTCGCGGAGCAGCAGGTACTCGCTCACCATGTTTAATACGCCCGGTTGCTACATAACCATCAATCCCATTTTCTTCCAGCCAAGCTACATTCGCTTCACTGAAATAACCACTATCCATTGAGGCCTTATCTATTGTTTCATCTTCTCCAATATTTTCCTCTGCCTGACTCATCAACGGTTCGGCCTGCTGCTTATCATTGGCAGCATTGGTTACATCACTGGCAACAATTACTTGTTTTTCGCTATCCACTACCGCCTGAGCGTTACCACATTGGTCCCAGCCCTTATTGTTGGACTTCATAATACCAGTCTCAGGATCAGTAAAGTTGTATTGCTTATTATCTTTAGGCTTCTCTGAAACCGGCTTGGGTTTTCTGCCACGATGCGATTCATCCGTTTGCTCTTTAGCCTGTTGCTCTCGACGCTGTTGTTCTATCCGGGCTGCTTCCTTTGCCTGGGCTTCTAAAGCACGTTTGGCCTTGCGAATGCGTTTCAGGCGGGTTTGACGACGAGCCAACTCTTCCGGCAATTCATCACCACGATGGTCTCGACCATATTTCTGATCCTCATCGTTATCAACTGCTTCAGCCTGTTTGAGTAGATCACGAATCTCTTGCTTAAGGCGTTTCTCGTCCTCCTCCATCCGTTTGTAACTCATCGCTTTGTGGCGAGATGCGTTAGCTTTGACCTTGGTCCCATCCAGTGAAACATGACCCAGCTTAACCAATCCTGCTTCCTGACAAAGACGAAGTACCTGAACAAACAGGCTTTCAAGTTCCTTCAAATGCAGTTTGCGAAAGTCGCTGATTGTGCGAAAGTTCGGAATGTCATTACCTACAATTACTCGAAATGTCACTCGTTCGGCACACGCTTGTTGAATTCGTCGTGAACTGAAAACACCACGACAATAAGAGTAAAGCAGCAAAGTTACCATCATTCGAGGATGAAATGGCGGAGAACCACGTCCTTCCTGCTCATATTTCGAAGTGATTGCTGAAATATCCAACTCTGTGACGGTATCCAGCAGAAAGTAAACCAAATCACCTTCGTCCAGCCAATCACGCGGCGATGGTGGCAATAACCATCCTTGATCCGGGTCCCACGGTCGATATGTCTTGCTCATCCTTGAGCCTCCAAATGATTTGTATGTTCTATCAAAGCTCCGGGGCATTATAACATATCCGTACTGTGTATTCAATTATTACTCGGACAGACTCCTAGCGGTATGATTTTATTCCAAGCTGAAAACCCCAACACATATCAATCAGAAATAATCGTTCCTTTTGCAGAAAAACATGGCTGGGTATCTTGTGGAAAGGCTAATTTTACAAAAGAAGAAATTTTTCAGTACAAAGAATATGAAGGGGGTGAAGATAAAGTTGCCTTAGCCATAGAAACTGTATTTACTGGTTATAATACTGATATAATATGGATTATGGATACGTGCACAGTGTTTGCATTTGACACCGAACATTATGGAGGCGTCCCAAGCTTTGTGGTTATTCGAAATGATGGTATGGAGATGTTAGTACGTGATAACAGTAACGTGTTTGTCCCCGATTCTTCTGAATATATAATGCTACCAGAGATTTTTAGAAATGAAAAGAATATGATGAAGGACATAAATTATTATTAGTTGGCGGGATAGACTTCAGGAGGAATTAAAGGTGTCTGACCCTAATGGCACTGTCATGTGTAAGTCATTGGCTCGGCACCAGTTAAATGTTGCATGCTTTTTTGATCGATCAGGTTCGGCTAATTGGGTTCGTATGCTTGGGCTTTGGCGGCATCGGCGCGCAGCGAGTACGATAATTCTTGATGAATTTATAGTCAGGGATTTTTATTTAGCGTACGTATTACCTCGCTTTCTCGCAATTGTGCAGTTCTATGCTTTTGTTTGCTTGTATTGGTTTCTCGGTTTGGTCATCAGTGAATAGTTTTTGGGGCGGCGTTTGATTACGCGGGGTTCGATTCTTCCGGGGCGATTGCCGACTTCATTACAGGCAATTTGAAAAAGGTTGTGTTGGCCGAGTGTTTCACGGATAGATTCCTTCGGCGGCATCAACCATTGCGACAGAAGCGTATTGCACGCAATAGTAAAACTCATTTGGCGAGGAAGCTTGCCATGAACAAACGCTGCCTGAGCACACACCAACCTTACCATGTTATAAGCCAGCAATGTCGTCCAGAATTCACGACGAATCATATCCGGTGATTTGCATCGCAGATGATCCAGATTTAACGACTGTTTAATCGAAAATATATCAAGCTCCACATGCCATCTGTAGCTATACAATTTACCTATTTCATCAGCTGGATATTTTTCGGGGTCGGAAAGCGTGGTAACGACATTGAGCGGCTCCGTTTGGTCTTTCGTCGTCGCATTAAACGTAACGACACGTATTTCCATCTGTTCAGGAACTGAATCGTAAAGTTCCTGACTCATCCATTTGGCTCTTTGAGGCCGATGCCAGGTGTCTATATAATCGTTGTTGCCCAACCATTTAACTTTGGAATGATCGACCTTACGAAGTTGATGCAGACGCATACAAACATCGATGCCACGTGATTTCAAGATAGCCAACATGAAAAATGAGCAAAAGTAGCGATCTGCCAGCATAACATCGCCCGGCTTAAAACTATCGAGAACTTTCCGTAATAAAGCTGTTTCGCCGGTTTCTTTGCCGGCATAAGGGCCGATAGCAACATCATCAATACAAGCGTTAGCAAGTGAAAGAACTGCGCACCCGCGGGCAATCGGAAAACCAACGCCGGGCTCTTGCGTTTTAGATTGAGGAAATTCTTCCTGATTCTCCGGCGTATCCGGCATGGTAAATGTAAATCCATCGACTATCTTTACATCTTTTCCCTGCCAGAGCCAGTGGCTGGGGTTTGACAATGACATTTTTTCGGCGATGTCACAAACAAGTTGTCTGAGTACTTCGGCATTAAGTTTATGGCGTGCCCGGCAGTATTCACCAGAATCCGGGCTGGGTGGTTGCATACCATGCTCCAACATATACCTGGTTGCATTGGTAACCGCGGCATTGCAGGAACTTTGCTTGCCGTCTTGTAATACCTGGCCGATAAATGACCATAAAGTCAATCCTGTATTCCAGAGGTCTTTTTCCCCAAAGCCAAAGAGAACGTCACTATCTGCAAATAAACTTGTAACCATTGTAAACCTCTCTGGCTTAATAAATGGGAACAAAGCCAGAGAGGTTACATATAACTTCGGCCAGAGAGGCCCAAAAATATTAACGTTCGACTAAAATGAAAAAAAACAGTTGTGCGGATGGTTGGATTATACACAAACCACGAAAAACGCATGACAGTGCCATTAGGGTCAGACACCTTTTTTCGGACCCATTATTTCCCTTGGTCGCCGGCTATCGACGAAGATTGCTGTCCTGTTGTATCTCATAGAGGCCGTCGCCCGCGTTTCGCAGTTTGCCAAGTTCGACGAGCTTGTCCCATACTGCTTGTGGATAACGATCAGGCGGCCGAACCGCCATAATGCCGGCCCCTCGGCTCTTATCGATAGAACCATGTCCCAGACTGGACTCATCGTCAAGCCTCGTCAACTTGAGCCGCTTTTTAAATGCCTTCATCGCTCGCCTGAGATTCTCAGGAGCCATCATATCTTCGGGTACTTCGTTATTCATTGTGTTTCTCCATCTCAATAAATCTAAAATTCTTCTCGCCTGGGTGGCAGCGTCTGTCTTCGGACAGGCGATGGCGACTTTCTATTGTTCGCCATTGCTTCCCTTGCGCAATCAGCGCCAAAGTATCCAATCTTGCCATTGTCCATACCCTTCATCCCGTCCTTCGATATTCAACTTTTTCCGATGAGAACCTAAATTAAAGGGGTCAGACGCAATCCTGTTGGCACAATCTTTGCTCTTTGGCAACTTATGGCGTATTTGTCACATAAACATGATTATATCTAATGTTTGCAGTGTCGCCAATTTAATTCCGCGCAGCATAAACGGGGGCGGCGATTTTGATAAATCGACCCTGTCAGGGCTAATCTTGAATTTGTAAACGGCCAATATGTGAGAGTAATTCTTCCTCGTCGGCCATGCCGGTAAAGTACCAGCAGAGCATTTCATACGTCCGTAGTGTAGGTTTGCGGCCAGTCCACAACGCTATCAACATGCAGGCGATAATCGCGGCATAAGTTTCCAGTTCGATGCCGTTTTTGCATTCGCTCAGCAAGTGCCGACAGCCCAAAATATGTTTGAAAAAGTTAAAAAAAGTTTCCACTGTCCAGCGATGCTTAAATATTAATGCTATCACATCCACTTGCCTGCTGCACTGCTCGCAAAGAACTGCAAATCGGATTGAACATATACAGCAGGATTAGAGACATTTACCTATAGAATGCGCTTACGAAATCTTTTTATGAAATGAGCAAAATGAGTGCCGAACAGGATTGGATTTGACCCCTTTAATTCGCGGTTTTTGCTGATTTCTTAATTCGTCATTTTCTTGTAGGGGTTGATTTGACGAAGGTAGCAGATTGACAGGAGGCAAAAATCAGCTTATAATTGACGTCGGCGTCAAATGATCGATACGTTTTTGCGGTCATTTGGGACTTTTGGTGGTATCAGCATCTGCACCTGTGGCGTAATGATAATAGAAAGGGAAATTAAAATGAGATCGATTTTTATAATGAAAATCAGAGTGGGAATTGTTTTTTTACTATTGCTGAATTTTTCGATATCTTTAGCCGCTGAAACACCATTCAGTCCAGAGGGAGCCTGGTTGGCTGAAGCGTTCAAATACCGTGTTCCTGTCAGAGTGAACGCGGCAGGATACGATCGTCTTGACAAACCCGTTGAAGTGGATATGGATTTTACTCAATTGCTCAGACGAATCGGCAAAACAATAAAACTTAACGTCGAATCAATCGTAGTAACAGAGACAGAAACTTCAGGCAAAATAATCGACAGTTCGGTTCGGTTCCAGTTCGACAAAGCATCCGACTTTAATTCCGAGACTAACGCAAAAGGAAAGATCACATTCATGGCTGACGGAAAGACTCCTGCTGATTCGGCGCGCATCTTTTACGTTTACTTCAGCCACGCTGATGCTGCTCATTCTTCACCGTCTTTCAAGCCGCTCGTCCGCTTCACTGGCGAAGTTGAGTATCAGGGTCAGAAGAGTTTCAGAATTAAGACACAAAACGCCACGTATTATTATCACAAACAGGGAGCCGGATTCGCCGGCATGATGGATAAAGACGGCAACGATTGGATCGGATATCGTCCGGACGGCGGCTCTGCCGGCCATTATCGCGGCATTCCCAACATGGGGTATCCGGAAGGATATTGCCACCCGGGCAAGATGGTCTCGAACAGCAAAATAATAAGTCAGGGACCGATAAAGGTCAGTATTTTTTCCTGTTCCAACGATAAAAAAATGGAATGTATTTGGGACATATTCCCGGCTTACGCAAGGCTGACTGTCTTGAAAATGAGAAAACCATACTGGTTTTTGTATGAAGGTACTCCCGGCGGCAGACTTGATGAAGATTCGGATTATTGCATCAGACCTGGTACACCTAATGGCATCAGGACTCTTGCAAAAAAGAAATGGGACGGAGACATATCCGTTCCCTCTCACTCGGGAGAATGGGTTTGCTTTGGTGATGATAATCGGGCAATTTATTTGATTCACCACGAGGATGATGAAGGGATGGATTCTTACTGGCCGATGAAGGGGCAGATGACGGTGTTTGGCTTTGGCCGTAAAGGCCTGAATAAATTTATGGAAATGGTACCGGCACATTTCACGATAGGGTTCTGTGAAGGTTCCACTTTCGAGAAGTTTTCTAAAGTTGTCAATTCGGCATACAGTCCGATGGTTATTGAGGTGGGCAATCCGAGCCGGAATTAAAGGGGTCAAAATTAAAGGTGTCTGACCCCTTTAATTTCCAGTTGTTGTTAATATGGGAACTCACATTCGGAGTCCTGCGGATTGTTGCACCGGAGCCAATAGCCCGCAAACGCCGCAACATCATACAGGTCAATATAGCAATCCGGGACTCCTCCAGGACCGGATATGTCAGCCGGAAGCAGCAATCCATCGTTAGTGACGTCCTGGCAAGTCGGATTCTCGACTGTGATCGTTACCTCATCATATATCTGGGATATCTGGTCATCAGCCGTCAGGCGCAGGACATAGGTTCCGACCTCGGAGAATGTCGCGCACGGGTCTTCAATAGAGGCGCTGGGCACAAATGCTACCGTACCCGGATTACACGGATCAGAAGTCCATTCAAGCGTCGCCGCTTCAGGTTTGCCGTCGTCGGTAACCGTGCTGTCAAGCTGGACAAAGGTGCTTTGCGTCAGGAATGTCTGATCCTCTCCGGCATCGACCACCGGTATCAGTGCACCCATATCTGCAAGGGCCAGAACACCATCGCTATCCAGTCCATAATTGTAGATACGCACATCATCAATCTGACCGTCAAGGAAAAGATCAGCTACCGACTCCGAGTTACCGCCAATCCAAACCTCGGCAGCCTTGGCTTTAACGAGACCTAAAGCCTCATCAGAAACATCCAGCCGGCCGTCCACATACAAGGAGATTGTTACCCCATCATTAATCCCAGCTACATGATGCCAATAGCCGTCTTTTACATTCACGCTTCCTCTGACAATCCCTGCTCCTGGCGTGGAAAACGCGAGGCTGTCATCACCGCTATTCCTCATAAGCAACCAGCCAGCCACTTCACCGTCTGAGCCGCTGCCCTTGGTGACGATTCCATCATAAAATTCCGCCCCCCATTCGTCAACCTTAACCCAGGCGG
>Ga0255446_1005_pt1 | contig 16718 bp, 14 predicted proteins | sample ANMaggSSYBR02D10_FD_182661 | JGI IMG/M metagenome (GOLD analysis project Ga0255446, IMG submission 182661) | Sediment cell enrichment communities from methane seep in Santa Monica Basin, California, United Staets - ANME aggregate JGI... | ecosystem: Environmental > Aquatic > Marine > Cold seeps >...
AATGATGGGTGAAATGAATAGTATATTTGCTAAGAGATCCGAGGCAAATAAAATCAATTCAGATTTACGGACGCGAAGGATTAATCGATCCGGATCGAAGACCTCTTCTGTTAATCGTATTTTATATCTTCAGAGAACCATAGGCAACCAAGCTGTTTCGAGATTGATAAAATCAAAGGCTCTACAGGCTAAACTAAGAATAGGGCAGCCTGGAGATGTATATGAACATGAGGCTGATAGAGTGGCGGATGCTGTGATGCGGATGCCAGCACCGCAAAAAGTATCAATAAATAATTCTCGCATCCAGAGGGCAAGCACAACGTTTGAGGAAAACGAACTGAAGCGACAGCCAATAGAAGAGGAGGAAGAGGAAGAAGAGAAACTACAAAGGCAACCAGCAGAAGAGGAGGAGGAGGAAAAAAAGCTTCAAGCAAAGAATGTTTCGGTTTCTAATCCAGTAGTTGATTCCGTCATTGAAAATCAGATACAGTGCATGAAAGGAGGAGGGCGATCGCTATCACAAGGGGAACGAGCATTCTTTGAGCCGCGCTTAGGGTACGATTTCAGCGATGTGCGGGTGCATGAAGATGCAAAGGCGTCGGAGGCAGCGCGGGGAGTAAATGCAAGGGCATTTACAATTGGAAAGGATGTAGTCTTTAATGCGGGGGAATATTCCCCTGACAATCAGAAAAGTCAGAAGCTTATGGCGCATGAATTGACACATGTCATTCAACAGAATAGGGGTTAACCTTTGACGGTATCTCTAAGTCCGGTTTGTTTGTCCAATGAAATCGGAATCAGCAATGGGTGAAGCAACAAGAGTAGAAGTTAAAACATCTGAATTTTATTGACGCAGCAAATGAAACCTCGTCTCACTTCAGATTAAAGGGATGTCTGGGTGGTATTCTGCACTTTATTGTGGATGAAGGGCGCATGTGGATTCGGCTGACGACGAAAGACAAACTGGAAAAAACCGAGCTTTTTGATATTGTGTTTAACGAAGGTGAGATAGCGCAGTTGGCAGAGGCATTAAGGATGCTCTTGAGAGGCTGGAGGAAGCAAAGTAGCGAAAAGAAATGGGATCAGAGTCCATGTTTTTTCATCATCTACATTAAATAAATCGGGGGAGAAAAGGTTTTATGTGCCAATTACTCAGACAGTTTTTAGCCACAGAAGCTGACGTTTATGTCCCAGCAACTTCTGACCGAATCGCCGGAAAAGAAGAAGCAACGGATCGCACACAGCGAGTTTCACCCAGATTCAGCTAAGTCATTTCAAGGTGGACATAATCTCTTTCTTTAACTACAACAAAGGTTGGAGAATCGGTGTGTAGCATTGTTGATTCAAGCAAAGCGATTCACACCAAAAGGCAAAATTATTGGTCTTCAGCACCACAGCCCCACCAATTTAAAACTCATTCATGTTGTTGAACAAACCTGTGCTGCATGTGCCTCAAACTGCTAGTTATGTAGCATTCGGGGGTTTTGATTTAGATTAATTGAAAATACAGGTATCTGGGAATAAATAATGGGTGAAGCAACAAGAGCAGAAGCCAAAGCATCTGGAGCCAAAAAGGAAAATGTGGCTTCTCAAAAGCAAAAGACAGACCTCCCTCAATCCATTAGCTCGCCTGCAGAACAAATCCTGTTCCTTCAAAGAACCATCGGGAACCAGGCAGTTGGGAGGCTTATACGATCAGGGGCTTTGAAGGCAAAGATCGATGAACCTAACGATATCCACGAACAAAAGGCAAATCGCGTTGCTCACCACGTACTGAACACGTCGGATTCTGTTGTTGAGAACTCGATACAACGAACTATTTCACCAGAAGAAAAAAAAGATCAAACGCTTCAAACCAGGCCGTTGGCTGATTCAATCACACCAGTGGTTCAACGGCAAATGGTAAAAGATAGGGAAGAAGAAACCGAACCAATCCAGGCTAAATCTGCCGAATCCCGGGATAACAACTTAGAGGAAGGAGCTGATGTCGAAACGCAGATCAATCTTAGCAAAGGGCACGGGAGTCCTTTGCCTGATCCTGTGCGCTCCTATATGGAACCGAGGTTTGGCGTAGATTTCAGCAAGGTTCGCGTCCATACCGACAGTGATGCCATACAAATGAACCTGGACGTTAAAGCCCGGGCCTTTACCCACGGCACCGACATTTACTTTGGAGCTGACCACAGTCCAACAAATTCAGAACTCACTGCGCATGAACTCACTCACGTCGTGCAACAGACAGGCAGAGGTGCGGTCTTAGACACGCCAGCCGTGCAGCGCCGGGACGCAAGCGAAGGCGGGAAGCGCATGTACCGCACCACCGATGGCAAAATGGTGGAATTGCCACCTGACATGACAGCAGAAGACGCGGCCAGGCTTGAAGCCGAAGGAAAAGCGGCTGAGAAAAAATTGGGTAAACGTCCGCCACCTAAACCTTTATCTGAGGTAAAGAAACCAGCCAGGAAAGAAGAAAATGAAGTAAAACCTGAAGGCAAAGACAAAAAATCCAAAAAAGGTAAAGGTAGAGGTAAAAGCAAAGGTAAAGGTAAAGGCAGAGTCTCACAAAAGGCAGGGGGCGCTGCGATGCCTGGGGCAGTGGGTAATAGTGATGTGGCGCAGTACCTGACCAAAAGAGGTTCATCTGTGCTGATCAAAGGCATGGGAAGGTTGCAGAAACTGAAACAACACGAGCAAACACACGACAATGCCGCAGAAAAACTGAAGCAGTCCGAAAAAGCCGTGTTCACCCCGCCTAGCGAAGGTCAATCACAAAGCAATACCTCGCAGGTGAATGCCGTAAGCGCCAAACCCGTGCCTACTGTCGATGAAAAAATAGCCAAAAAGAAGCTGCAGGAATCGCTAATAGAAAATATCCCGGAAACTATCGAAGACGTCGACAACTTTAAACGCGACAAAAAGGCCCATCGCATGGGCGCAGACGTGATGAAGGTTGTACAGGGTGACAAAAACGCCGTGATCTCTACCTTCGGTGACATGGAACACACGCCACCCCCCCTTCCCCCCAAGCACACTCCTGAAGCCTTGCCACCAAAAGAAATTGCGCCGTCTACTGCCAATATGGATCTTGGTCGAAATGCCGTCGCACCATTACAGAAAGAACATACCGACCTAAGCAACTACACCAAAGAGGCCGAAAACAAGCTAAAGGAAGAAGAGATCACGCAGGAACAGCTTGATATGGTTGACAGCGGTGACCTCGCCGAAGCGAACAAGGAAAAGAAAGGTATGGAAAAAGCGGAAAAGACCGAACCGCTCGCCGTGCAAAAGTTCGCACAGCAGGAAACAAAAAAGGTCGAGAAAGACCTCAGGCAGGAAGAGAAGAAGCAACGCAACGAACTGAAGGCTAAACGCAAAGCCAGCCTCAGCACCACCTCGAAACAGCAGAAGGACACCAAGACCGGCATCGAAAAACAGCGTGAAGAGGTGGCCAACAAGATTAACGGCATATACAAATCTGCGCAAAAAAATGTGAAGAAGAAACTGGATGATCTTGAAAAGAATTCGATGAAGCACTTTGATGAAGGCAATAATAAGGCCACGAAAAAATTCGAAGACAATGTCAAACGCGAATTAAAAGCTTACAAGAAGAAACGTTATTCCGGTTGGTTTGGCTGGACCAAAAAAGCCAAAGACTGGATACTGGGTATGGACAAACTGCCCAAAGTCAAGGCCATCTTCGACAACAACCGTACCATCTTCGTCAACACCATCAACAAGCTGGTTGACACCATCACCACCGATAACAAGCGCGTCATCCAGGAATGCAATGACGAGCTGGTGAATGCCAGGGTGGAGATCAAGGAATTCGTGGACAAGCTCGGTCCTGCCCTAAAAGACATCGGTAAGAAAGCGGCCGAGGAGATGAACAACAAGCTAGACGATCTCGATCAGTTTGTTGCGAAAAAAGAGCAGGAGCTGCAGTACAAGCTGAAAGACAAGCAGCAGGCTGCCATCAAAGCCATCGACGAGAAGATCGAAAAGATGAAAGAGGCCATGTCGGGCGCTCTCGCAAAGCTTGGCAAACTGTTGCTAAAGGCCGCAAAGAAATTCTTCAGCTGGGCCCTGCAGAAATTCGGCTATTCACTGGAAAAAATCGATGGCATCATCAACAAAGGCGCAGCCGTGCTCAAGGCCATCTTCACAAAGCCCGTCAAGTTCGTAAAGAACCTGGTCAGTGCGGCCGGTACCGGCTTTAAGAATTTCGGCAAGAATTTCCTCAAACACCTGAAGAACGCTGTATTCGCATGGCTGACAGGCTCGCTGGTTGGGATTATATTACCCGAAAGATGGGATTTGAAAGGTATAATGAGCGTTGTTTTCCAGATGCTCGGCATCACCTACCAGAACATCCGGTCTCACATTGTGAAGCTTATTCCGGAGCCTGTGGTGAAAACCATGGAAACCACTTTCACGCTGGTGAAGAACCTCATCACCAAGGGTCCAATGGCAGTATGGGAACAGTTGAAAGGTATGGCAGAAAGTATCAAAAATACATTCGTCAATGCGATTAAAGACTGGATCAAGTGGAAGGTTGTGGAGGAAGCTATCAAAACCATCCTCAGCATGTTAATTCCAGGCGCGGGAATTGTTCGTGCTATCGTGGGCATTTACGATACCATCGTATTCTTCATCCAGAAGGCGAAAGACATCATGCAGATGCTCGGCAACTTCCTCGGTTCCATTGCCCAGATCGCCGCCGGGAACATCAGCGGTGCAGCAGCAGCGCTGGAGAACGGACTGGCCCGCGGATTGAAGCTGGTGATCGATTTCCTTGCGAAGTTCCTGCGCCTTGGTGGCATTACGCAAAAGATCAGGGATGTGATCAAGAAAATTCGCGGTAAGGTGGATAACGTGATCGCCAAGGTGGCCAAGTGGATTGTGGCGAAGGCGAAGAAGGTGTTGGGCAAGCTGACAGGGAAGGGTAAGAAAACCGGTAAAGCTAATCCAGAACATGATAAAAAAGTCACAGTTGGCTTGACTCAACTCCATGTAGAAGAACAGAAGCACGCGGAAAGCGGCAAACTCTCTTTAGATAATGCTCGGAAAGTGGCTAGTAAAGTTAAGAGCAACAACCCCGTTTTTAAATCCATCACGGTTGTGGATGGTGGCAATGCTTGGAAGTATAACTTTGTTGCCAGTCCAAAAACGTTTGAGCCGAGTGGACTTGTGAAAGGTGACGATGCCACTATTCTCGTAGCCGTAGGTGATAAAGTCCGGCGTAGAGACAATACTTGGTCGAATGGAGTGGTGAAAAAATTTGAAGTTGTCCATGGGCAAAAATTAGTATTTATCCTTCTGAGAAAGGCTAAAGCAAGTAAGGAGGTCAAAGGAGGGGAGGGGCATAAAGCAGGGCTGGTAAGTGTCAAAGTAGAACAACTTATCAAGGATTTTGCCACTAGTCCGGAAAGTCTGGGTATGGGTGGGTATGCCAAGGGGCATTCAGATTTCCCCGACCATGAAAAGTATGAACCGAAAAACCGCATAAAAACTAAGATCGAAGACGGTGCTACCCGTATTACATATGAAACAGCCGGTGGAGCGCAGTTTGACGCTTTAATTAGTGCTGATCAATTAACCCATAGCATTTCTGGCAAGAAACTAAAATTAAAGGAAAATTTAAAGATTGAAGGTCGTGGCAAAACTCAGGATTCTCCTGGTTTTATTGCCAATGCTAATTTAAATCGTAGTCATTTAATTGCAGACCAGTTCCTAGGTTCTGGTTATAAATCAGCAGCAAACTTGGTTTCTGCAAGTGAAAAATATAACAAGCTAAAAATGGGAAAAATTGAAGACGATATTGTTAAGCTGATTGAAATTCACAAAGCTAAAGAATTTAATCTTCTAGTTAAAGTTAAATTTGGACAATTGAAAAAAGACATGGTTATTAAGCAAATTTTGGGTAAAATTCCAGCAGAAATCAAGGATAAAGTCAAAGCATCGATAGAGCAATTTGCTAGCCAACACCCGAACTTTAAGGTAATTTTAGCAGTGAACTATCAAGTTACCCTGACTAATGCTGAGACTAATCAAGTGATCGACATGAAGTTTGATATAGGTCCAGATACATATCTGACAGTGTAATTATGGAAGAAATTATTAGATTTATCCAAAACTTTGTGGCCAAAGAATATGAGGTGATGATTCAGATCCGAACGGAATCAGATACCTCTTTGATTGAAACTAACTTGAATAGCTTGAATCAGTTTTTTCAAGACTTAGACTCTGGGCTATTTCTTTCCTCATCGAGAAGGCTAGAGGAACGAGATACGGTACTAAAGCTATTTCAACCACGTGTGCTATTTCAAATTAAACAATACACCCATTCCACCCTTGGCTCAATTTATCGAGTTTATCTGAGTTCACCCTTCCGGGGAGACCACAGTTACTTTTCCAATTTTTATATCGCCAATACTGAACAGGGATTAAAAATAATCTCTCTGTACAATCTCTGTAATTATTGTAAGGGTGTGGGTACTCGGGCAGGATTTCTCTGTGATGAATGTCATGGTTTTGGCTGGAATTGGCGCGGTGGACAGAAACTAGAATCATTGGGGACATTCGTCACGGAGCGGCAATTCGAAAATCACGACAACTAATTTTTACGCAAGACACTTTACCGATCACATTGTCTCAAGCGTGAGATCGACAGGTACAACTGAGATTTGTCTCAACTGCCGATCGATGTAAATGGGGTGAATGTTAAGGGTGAGATTATCCTCACCCGAACAACCGTTCAGGGTCAACCGTTGTGATCCCATTGATTGGGCCTATATGCTCGTTGGAGTTTCCAGAAGGATTTATCTCTCGAAATTTCTGGGTGCATCAGGAGAGAACCGGGCGCTTACATTGATTCATGAAGCTGCACATCTATATTATGGCCTTGAAGATGCTGGCGGTGGTGCAGGACTGATGCAGTGTACCGGAAGCAATCAATATCCACAGCAGATGGTTGTATAGGCCAAACTGGAGATCGGACCAATGGACGATGTCTGCGAACAGGAAGCAGACCGTGTGGCAGATGCATTAATGCAATCATCATACCCTGTCCGCGTCAAAGCACTCCTTGAGATGAATACTTCCCCCACCCAGTGTATGGTAGTGCCTCCCGGTAGAAAAGCTCATATCTCTCAATTGATTGGGGACAGGCAGTATGCGCCGGGAACGAGTGAGGGGCGAAGGCTGATGGCACATGAGTTGACGCATGTAATGCAGCAATCCGGAAAAAAATAAAACTCAGAACAAAGAATCCAGCGAATAGAGATCATTTGCCCGGTCCATCGGAACAAAATAGTTCGTATTGATCATAATGCCAAAATCAACACTTATCTAAAATATCATATTCAAGCCGTCAGTGGCGGCGGAAAATCCTTGTCGAAATCTGTTCGTGCTCACTTCGAGTAGTGGTTTTGGGATGATTGAGGGATTAATGGAGCAAATTTACCAGGGTAATGAGGATTTCTGGAGATTGGAATTGAGGTTTTAAATTAAACAGGAATTAGATTTAGTGATATATTAACTTTGAAATATAATATGCATTATATGCGTGATTGTAAATAGGGAGATGAAAAAAGATGGGAGAAAGAGTTGGTCAAATTGCTAAAGTGCCTGAAGTAAAGCAATCTAATTCGAATTCCCGGGTCCGAAGGACTGGGCGTTTGCAGTCTATGGATACTCCAGTAGATCGCATCCTGTTTTTGCAGAGAACTGTGGGGAATCAGGTTGTGTCGAGGTTGATGAAGTCTAGGGCTTTGCAGGGTAAGCTCAGGATCGGGCAGCCTGGGGATGTGTATGAACAGGAGGCTGACAGGGTGGCGGATGCGGTGATGCGGATGCCTGAGCCTGGGGTGCAGCGACAAGTTGAGCCAGAGGAGGAGGAAGAAGAAGAAGAAGTCCTTCAGACGAAACCGCTTGTTGACCAGATTACACCATTGGTCCAAAAACAGGTTGAAGAAGAAGAGGAAGAAGAGATGCTTCAAGCAAAGAGCACGGAGGATGCAACTCCTGAAGTTCCTAATGATCTTGAATCGCAGATCAATGCGATCAAAGGCGTCGGGCGGCCTCTGGCGGAATCAGAGCGTGCCTAATTTGAGCCGAGGTTTGGAGCTGATTTTATTCAAGTAAAGCTGCATACGGGTTTGCAGGTGGCTTAGTCTGGATGGTCGATAAACGCACAGGCCTTTACAGTGCGTAATGATATTGTGTTTTCTGTCCACATAAACTCCCATTTCAACAAGGATAAATGTCAGGATGATATAAAGAAATATAATACTGTTAGGATTAGGGTATGGAAGACCTATCACTGCCCGTAAGTTGGCATATACTGCCATGATCCCACCTATAGAGAGAGCAGCTAGCCAGCCATTGATCATCCAATAGTTATGCCCATTAGATAGCTTGTAAATGATAAATGCTACCAGTAAAAGAATACAAGCCAATAAGACTTTTATTGCAATGAACGTCATTAATCCAAAGGTTTCATATAAAAACCTGAAAAAAAGGTTTGATTCTGCATAAATCCCTTTGGTATTCATTAATATTGCACCTGTTACACCATCTCCAATACCATAAATAACAAAGGCTAAGAAAAATAAGATATGCTGGATATTGATCTGCTTAAAGAAGTGGTGGTAAAACTGTTTTTTAACTTCTTGTTGAGATTTGATGTTGACTTTATTTATCATCCGTTTTTTCTCCTCATCATAAGCATTATGATGATTATACATTATGTAGTGTTTAATATAAATAGATTTCCATACAAATGATAATAAAAAATTGTAACTATAAATGAATTAAGCTTTATTGCAGGAAAAGGTCACAAATCAGGTGAGACGAAACTGACAGCGATTATCCTCTACAGATAAGAGTGCTGTTGATCATTTAAATCACATTGATTGGCGTCTGCAGGATGACTACCATCAGCTAGGTTAAGCGTTACAGCGAAACTTGAAGGTGCAAGAGCCCTTGCTGCAGTCCATCACCCTCGTGCAGCCGACCGTATGCCTCCACGACGCCTTCGTCCAAATGCCCCCTAGCGTGCGGTCCCACTCATCAGATAACATCACCCGGGACGAGGGTGCCCTCATACCGCGTAGAGATTATGCGTGGCATATCCGGGGGTGTCGACATCCTGCCAGCGCTTCAGGAAACGATGACCATATGAGAGCTCCGCCCGTTCTCTCATACAATCTCCAATCACTGGGAGGTCATGGCAAGTTACCCAAGTTTCTATGATATCACACCGCACTCCCTCTGACTAGTTAAACCGCACAATCTCGGTGACACGTGACATAGAACGCAAAAACCCAGTGCCGCATACGTTGCGATCGGCTGGGGCGCCCAATGCTTTGCGCAACCACGATCCACCCCGGATATGCTCGAGACACTCTCGTTCCGATCAGCATCAAAGCCTACTGCAGCGCACCCTTATACTGTGGCTGTTTGATGGAAGGCGTGGCTTGCACCCATTAAGAGCGGTCTCGATTAATCCGCATGTGAGCTTTCAGCAAGACCGGATCGGTGGTGGATGCTGTTGTTGCATGGACGCGGGGTTATCGTATGGTTTCGATATGAGTGAAGATGGAAAACTTGTAGAAGTTGAAGTGTAGCGAAGGGTTTGGATAGTACTGAATATGCATTTTAATCTCTTTCAGACGCTGAATCTTAATCGTATAGCAGAACTTGCAAGAATCCGTACCTTTTTAAAAATCACATCATAACGGCATCTTTGAAATCTTTAAAATGAGGATCCCCTGTTACTACTTTTATTTTTCTATTTCTTGCAGAAGCAAGTATTAATGCATCTGCCAGACCGAAATCCGGAGTTTTAATTTTCTTTTCAGCATGTATTTTTGCAGCTTCAACTGCAATAATTTCATCAAGTACGATTAAAGCGCATCTTTTAACTATAAAATCCTTTCTTTCTTCTGCGTTTCCATCTGTTCTGAGGGATTTAGAATATATTTCTGCTATCACAATAGGAGACGTATACAGTTGCATGTCGTCATCTACAAATCTTCTGACTTTTTCACCTTCCTGTGTTCCCATGAAGTATTCCATCCAAGCAAATGAATCAAGTAACATTAGAATCTGTCCTCGTGATCTCTGAGATCTGATAGATCAGTCTTTTGCATTGTACCAAACAGGCTTTTTTTCTCTTTGAAAAGCATTTTTATTAAGATTTCATTTATCTTTTTCGAGATATTTTTAGCCCCTGCTTCTTTTTTAAGAGTCTGGTAAACATCTTCTCTTAATTTTATTGTAGTTCGAATGTATTCTGCCACAATTAACACCTATGTATATGATATCATCTACATCAACATAAATCTATTTATCTAAACTCTTAATTTTTAAAATATGGGTGAGATAATGAGAATTATTGGTACTATTCGAGATTCTAAGAAGCGTGAGCCAGTTAAACAAGAAAGCACCCTTCAGGGGCAAATTAATTGTAGCAATGGCTAAGCATTGGGTGTTTCCAGTCAGGTAATTTACTTCCGAAACCTACCTTTTCTTCCGGTGGCCCCTTTTCATAATATACAAAACTCATTTTCTCCCCGCAATTTGGACATATTGGTTCCCACGTATTTATTTTTTTGGAAAAGTCAGCAAATGTCAGTTGGTTTAAACTTCTCTGTAAATACCCAGAATATCGCTTTTTAATTCTTCGCCCATATGCCCCGTAATAGCGTATCATTTTGAAATTCCGATCAGGAATATGCTGTATCAATGCTGTAATGAATTCCTCCACTTTCATTGTCACAAAAAGTCTTTTGTCCTCATGATTTTTATACCAGAAAATGACTGATTTACCGTTATATCGGTATAGCCTTGTATTAGAAACCACTGGATGTCTTATATATCTGGCAACATATCGTGCTATCTTTCGATTATTTGTAATTCTTGATTCTTCTGGAAGATGCACATAAAATCCTTCTGGATACTTTTTGAAAAGGTGGTTAACAAGCATAGAAAATTCTCAATTCCCTGGAAATGCAGCTTTGAAATTAGTAAGCACCTGATATTGCCATGTTTTTCTCATCGCTCTGAAGGAAATGAATTTTTGATAGATGAATTTGTTATTTTTGTCAAATCCACCTTCAGTTACAAGGACATGAAGATGTGGATTAAAGCCCATGTTTTTCGAAAATGGATGTAAAGCAACAATGGCACCTGCTAACAATCGTCCATTTCTATGTTTATATGAAATTGTATCATTAATGGCTTTAATCGCTGCATCCATCAAAACCTTATGAAGAAAACGATTAGCTTTCACAATGGTCCAGAGAACATCTGGAATAGTAAGAACCGCATGTCGATGAAGAACATTGAACAATGCTTTTTCTAAGGATTTTGCCCATTTATCAGTATGGTTCTTACCACAATTAGTGCAGATACGGCTATTGCAACCGAAATAGACGGTTAGATCGGTTCCAAAATGTTCGCAGTGATAATTAAAAAAACCACGGTTTTCATCCTTACAAGACATCATCTTGTTGACTTTTTTTATCTCAACATCACGAAGAATGGATTTATTAGCAAGGCTAAATGCATCCCAATTATGATTGTCCTCGAATATCATTCGAACTGAAAGAGGACGAACAGTTTTTATCTCTTGCTGAGATAGTAAATCTTGCATGTGGCTAAACATGCATGGTATTCCCTCATATTGAGGGTTTGCCTTTCTATCTTGACATACTGGAATCTATAAATGCATTTCAATATATCAAGATTTGAGGAGAATTTTATACTTTATATACCATAAAAAAATAGAATATCCTCGCCAGAAGTCGTGAACACTTCTGAACCACGTATAGATTCTAGTATCAGGTAAGGTGAAATGCAATGTCTCTAAATCTTGGAAGAGTGGAATTATTTATGGGACCCAAGCAATTGGGCGCCCCTGACGATTTGCTGGATGTAATAGTCAGCTTTATTGATGGATCCCGCCAATCACTGGATGTAGCTGTACAGGAACTTGAATCCCGGCCCATAGCTGATGCCTTGATCCACGCAAGACAGAGAGGTCTTTCAGTTCGAGTTGTCCTGGAAGGAAATTATCTCTCTGTGCAAAAAGCCCTCGCTGACCCCTGGTCTGAAGGTGGTACCAATGAGACGAACCGACAGATACACAATGCTCTGCAAAGGGCCAAAATAGAAGTCAAAACAGATTTTAATCCCAATATCTTCCATCAGAAGTTTATTATTCGGGATAAGGATTCCGCCGATGCGGCCATTCTTACCGGATCCACAAATTTTACTCCCACCGGTGTTGCTTCCAATCTTAACCATATACTGATAGCGAAAAGCAAAAGGGTGGCCCAAGAATATTCAAATGAGTTCAGGGAGATACTCGATGGGACCTTCGGGTCAAACCAGAGCCGCCGTTTTAGTCCACCACGTGTATACTGCGTTGCAGGAGTACCAGTTAAGATACTTTTTGCACCAGATCACTCTCCTGAGATGGAGATTATGAAACAAATGCTTAAAGCAAAAAAATCCGTGGACTTTGCAATGTTCACCTTCAGTCGCTCTTCAGGGATTGATGATACCCTTATAGCTCTCGCCCGTTCCGGGATCAAAGTACGCGGTATCCTGGATGGCAGCCAGGGTAAACAGCAGTGGGCTCCGACAAAAGACATCAAGGACGCGGGAGCTGAAATGCATTTATGCCCGCATAAAGCAGGATTGAATAAACTACACCACAAGCTGGCAGTCATTGACGGTGAGGTGCTTGTTGTAGGATCATTTAACTTCACTGGACCAGCTAATCGGCTAAACGATGAGAATATCCTTGTTATCGGTGACATGGATGATGACAAAGCCAGATCAAAGCAAATGCAACTCGGTTCCTACGCGCTTGACGAAATCGATAGGATGATAAATGAACATGGGAAGCCAGTTTGAACCGAATCAGTGGCTTGTGTATTTTACAAAGAACGAATGAGCCATTAAGAAAATGCTCACATCGTTTGCATTTTCTAGGCCTACAGGAAAGGATATAATTTCCTATACATCAAAAAAGGGCTATTCCAAATCAGCGATACTATCAAGAACAACATCAGGCCGTATCCCTGAAGATTCAATATCCTCTATCCCTGATGCTCCAGTAAGTACCAGAACTGTTTGCATTCCACCCCTTATCCCTGCCAGGATGTCGGTCTCCAGCCTGTCTCCCACCATAACGCACTCTTCACTTCTCATCCCGTACTCCTTAAGCAGCACATCCATGATCGGCTTATTAGGCTTACCTATCACATCAGGCAGCACACCCGAAGCAGCCTGTATAGCAGCTACCATACTCCCTGCCCCTGGCAGGAAACCATGTTCTGTAGGCAGCATAGCATCAGTATTGGTAGCAATGAACCCTGCCCCGTTCATGAGCAGATCCAGGGCCCGGGTAAGCTTCTCATATGTGAATTCCCGATCCAGGCCAGCCACCACATAATCTGCATACTGTTCACTAATTACATGACCTGCCCGTTCCAGTTCTTCAACCAATCCCTGCTCCCCCACAGGATATATTGTACTGCTGCCATACTTATCTTTAATATAGACTGATGTAGCATAGGCAGAAGATATCACATCCCCTGCATTACACGGGATACCCATATCCACAAGCCGTCTGGCAATAGTCTCCCTGGTGCGTGTGGCATTATTGGTAAGGAATACCACCCGGCTGCCTGAACTCCTCAATCTGTTAATGGATTCACATGCACCTGGTATGACCGTTCTCCCGTGGTAGACCACACCGTCAAGGTCAAGAATGTATGCAGCCGATCTGTTCATATTCCCTACTTTATCATGAGGATACGGTTCATAGCTGTCACAAGAGCCTCAACCGATGCCATCACAATATCTACATTGGCAGCCCTGGCAGTCATAATCCGGCCCTTGTCATCTTCCACACCAATAATAACTTCGGCAAGTGCATCCGAACCGCCTGAAATGGCCTCGATCTTGAAATCCCTCAATTTCATTGTCCTCTGGCCATTAATGATACTCTGGACAGCGTTCAGTGCCGCATCCACCGGGCCAACACCAATACTGGCTCCTACCTTTTCTTCACCCCACACCATGGCCTTTACAGAAGCCGTTGGAGTGATGATATTCCCTGTCATTACAGAGACTTCTATCAGGTCAATGGGACGTTCGGATTTCTTTACTTTGCCCATAATAGCTTCGGCAATGGCGAACAGGTCTGCATCTGTGATGGACTTGCCCTTGTTACTAATGTCCTTCATCCTGGACATGATCTCGTTCAACTGGTCATTGTCAGGTTCAAGACCTGCATCCTTCAGTGTCTTTACGACCGCATGCCTGCCTGCATGCTTGCCCATCACGATGCGCCGCTTATGACCTACCATCTCAGGTGTCATAATGCCGGGCTCAAAGGTATCTGTCCTGGTAAGCACGCCATGGGTATGTATCCCGCTCTCGTGTGCGAATGCATTATCACCAACAACAGGCATTGTCGGAGGTATCCTTACACCAGTAGTCCGCTCCACCATATGTGCAGTTTCCAGAAGGTACTCTGTCTTGATATTGGTCTTTGCCCCGTAGATACTGTGCAGGCTCATTACAGTCTCGGCAAGGTCGGCATTGCCGGCCCGTTCACCCAGGCCGTTAATAGTGACCTGTACCTGCCTGCCGCCTCCCTCAACTGCTGCCAGGCTGTTAGCCACTGCAAGCCCGAAGTCGTTGTGACAGTGAACATCAATGGGGATTGTGATATCCTTTTTGATATCTGCTATCAAAGCCTTCATGGCAGATGGCACGAAAACGCCAACTGTATCTGGAATATTAATAACATCGCATCCGGCTTCCTGGACCGCCTTGCTGATCTGTAACAGGTAATCAAAATCCGTCCTGGTGGCGTCCATTGGGCTGAACATGCATTTTACGCCGTGGTCCTTGACATGCTCCACAGCCCTGATGGCCATGTCCAGTACCTCTTCCCTGCTCTTGTTGATGGTATGGATACGCTGCACATCAGATGTGGGAATAAAGGTATGCACCATATCCACTTCACATTCCAGGCATGCGTCCAGATCTGAGAATACTGACCTTGAGAGTCCGCATACATCCAGTTCAAGACCCATTTTAGCGATCTCGCTTACGTTCTGCTTCTCCCCTTCCGATGACATAGGAAAACCGGCTTCAAGTATATCAATGCCAAGCTTGTCAAGTTGGGAAGCAATTTCCTTTTTCTGTTCAAATGTAAGAGATACGCCAGGGGTTTGTTCACCATCACGCAGTGTGGTGTCGAAAATAGTTACGCGCTTGTCACGTATCGATTCAGTAATATAGAACCCGATCCCTCATTTTAAGTTCTTCCATATTAAAAACCTCACTTATAGAATCGTTTCATAATATAAAAGGGTTGTTGAAGCATCCTGATCCTCTGCCTGTTCTCCTATAACACCACTCTGCAATGATTACTTTCGCTGTGCTCTTGGATGTGGTTTATCATTGCTGTAGTATATCCGTATACCTGAGGTGATAAACAATGGAAGATGAGTTTTGGAGTGGCATTGTAAAACGTGCTGCCAAACACCAGCATATCATTCGCCGCAGCCAGTTCAGCCGGCATTTCAACAGGATGCAGACATTACCAGATGACCAATAAGTGCAGGTCAGTTCGCAGTTATAGGTATATATATCAATATTATCCACATAAGTTAAAGTATGGCAGATGTACCTGGAGACACTGGAGTCAACAGCCACAACAAGGCTGATGATGAAATAAATGATAACAGTGAAAAACTTCTGGTGCTTCCTCTTGGTGATGAATCAAAAAAGATAACCCAGGTCATCACCAATGACACGGCCAGGCACATAATGGAACTGCTTGCCGAGCACTCCATGAGTGCAACCGATATCGCCAAACATCTGGATGTTCCCCTGACCACGATAAAATATAATCTTGAAAACCTTGTGGATGTGGGACTGGCAAAGATCGAGCGAATAAAGTACAGCGAGAAAGGAAGGCAGGTCAAGGTCTATGCACCTGTACGTAAACTTATCGTTGTGGTGCCTGAAAAGCTTGGTAGTGCTTCTATTACCGAAATACTGAAAAAATACCTTGGTGTCATTCTGACTGCTGTCTTCGCATCAGGTTTTATTGAGCTGCTAACAAGTACATTTACCTCCTCAAAAAGCTTGATGCCAGAAGGCAATGCCAACCGAATTTTTGAAGAAGGGTCTTCAATTGATTCATCTATGGATATTATAGGCAACGTTTCAGGAGGAGCAGAGTATCCGATCATGGGTGTGGTAAATGATTCAGCACAGAAGTCCTTTTCAAATGCAACTGCACCGGATGTCTCGAACATCCCTGAAGCTGTACCTGAAGTGGCTGAAATAGTCGCTGATATGCCAGTACACATACCTACTTTATATGTTGAACCAGCCACCCTGGAAAAGGGTAGATCAACCCTTGATATGGATTTCACATCCCACCTGGGATTGTGGTTCCTGATGGGGTGCCTGTTCATGATCGCATTGGTAATGATCGTAGATTATTACAGGCAAAAAAAGGCAGTCAATAGGAAATGATCACTTTTACCGTATCTTTGAGTTACTTTTATCATTTACCCGCACATATTTCTATAGGATTGGACTTATGAGGATAGCATTAAAGATTGCATATATCGGCACTGAGTATCACGGATATCAGATACAGCCGAATGTGCCAACAA
>Ga0255446_1006_pt1 | contig 15551 bp, 12 predicted proteins | sample ANMaggSSYBR02D10_FD_182661 | JGI IMG/M metagenome (GOLD analysis project Ga0255446, IMG submission 182661) | Sediment cell enrichment communities from methane seep in Santa Monica Basin, California, United Staets - ANME aggregate JGI... | ecosystem: Environmental > Aquatic > Marine > Cold seeps >...
ACGCAGTGGATATAAATAAAATTCATGAAGGATACAGATGTTTGAACAAACCTTTAAAAATATAGATGACATACTGCACAAAGACGCCGGATGCAGCAGTGAACTCGACTATGTAGAACAAACCTCGTGGGCATTGTTTCTGAAATATCTTGATGACCTTGAAAAAGACAAACAAGCCAAAGCGGATTTATCGGGGAAAGAATATACACCTATAATCTCAAAAGAATACAAATGGGAAAAATGGGCGGCTCCTAAGACCAAAGAAGGCAAACTCGACCACCACAAGGCATTAAGCGGTGATGATTTAAAAGATTTTGTGGATTTAAAGCTCTTTCCATATTTAAAAAAAATCAAAATCTCTGCCGCCGGCCCCGACACCATTGAATATAAAATTGGTGAAATATTCAGCGAACTCAAAAACAAAATCCAAAGTGGATATAATCTTCGTGAAGTTGTAAATCTTATTGATGAACTTCGCTTCCGCTCCCATAAAGAAAAGCATGAGATGTCGCATCTTTATGAAGGCAAAATTAAAAACATGGGTAATGCCGGAAGAAACGGAGGTGAATATTACACCCCTCGCCCGCTTATTAAAACCATTGTAAAGGTTGTATCACCGGAAATCGGTAATAGAATTTATGACGGTGCTGTGGGCTCAGCCGGCTTTTTGTGTGAGGCTTTCGACTATCTTAAAAAAAGCAAAAAGCTCGGCACCAAAGATATGAGCGTTTTACAAAAGAGCACTTTTTATGGAAAAGAGAAAAAATCGCTGGCCTATATTATCGGCATTATGAACATGATTTTACATGGTATCGAAGCGCCTAATATTGTTCATACCAATACCCTTTCTGAAAATATCAGTGACATACAGGAAAAAGATCGATATGACGTCATTCTTGCCAATCCTCCTTTTGGCGGCAAGGAACGTAAAGAGGTACAGCAGAATTTCCCGATTAAAACCGGAGAAACCGCTTTCCTCTTTTTGCAGCATTTTATCAAGATTTTAAAAGCCGGTGGCCATGCCGGAGTTGTAATCAAAAACACTTTTTTATCCAATACCGATAACGCTTCTATCTCTTTGAGAAAAACCCTGCTTGAAAGCTGTAATCTGCATACGGTCCTGGATATGCCGGGCGGCACATTTACCGGCGCCGGTGTGAAAACGGTTGTCCTCTTTTTTGAAAAGGGAGCTCCGACCAGAAAGGTCTGGTTTTATCAGCTTAATCTTGACCGTAATCTTGGCAAAACCAATCCACTGAACGAGGATGATCTGGCTGAGTTTGTGAAACTGCAAAAGAAAAAAGCAGACTCTGATAATTCATGGTCTGTTGATATCAAAGATGTTGACCAGAATACTTTTGACTTGTCGGTAAAAAATCCCAATAAAAAGGATGAAACTGTTTTACGGGAACCGAAAGAGATACTTGCGGAAATTAGTAAGCTTGATAAAGAAAGTGCGGAAATTTTGATGAAAGTGAAAGAGCTGATATGAAAAGGGGATGGGAGATAAAAAAACTATCAGAACTTTTCACGATAAAACCTCCTAAGAAGCTCGCAAAAGAAAAGCTGGACGATGAAGATGAAATATCATTCGTGCCGATGGCATGCCTCAATATTGAAGATAGAGATCTTTCACTGAAGCAATCTAAACAATTAAAAGGCGCTTATAAAGGGTATACATATTTTGCAGATAATGATGTTTTATTAGCTAAAATAACTCCATGTTTTGAAAATGGAAAAGTCGGTATTGCCAAGGGGTTATTAAACGGAATTGGCTTTGGCTCTAGTGAATTTATTGTTTTCAGACCTAATGGGCATGTTGTGCCTGAATATCTGTATTATTACTTATCACAAGAATCATTTCGTGATGAGGGCAAGAATAGAATGGCCGGTGCTGTCGGTCATAAAAGAGTTTCAAAAGAATTTATCGAAGAATATCTATTACCATTTCCTGAATCTACAAAAGAACAAAACCGTATTGTTGCCATCCTTGATAAAGCCTTTACCGCCATAGATAAGGCAAAAGCCAATGCCGAGAAAAATCTTGCCAACGCCAAAGAGCTGTTTGAGAGCTATTTGAATGGGATTTTTGAAAATCCGGGGGAGGATTGGGAAGAGAAGAAGTTGGGGAATTTAGGAACGTTAACATCAAGCAAGAGAATTTTCAAAAAAGAATATGTTACAAGTGGTGTTCCATTTTATCGTTCAAAAGAAATCAAGGAACTTGCTCATGATAAAGAAATTTCATTAGAACTTTTTATTGCAAATGAGAAATACAATGAAATTAAGTCTAAATTTGGGATTCCACAGGCAGGAGATATCTTGTTGACGGCTGTTGGGACCATTGGGGAAATGTATGTGGTAAAAAATAATGATACCTTTTATTTCAAAGATGGAAATATCATGTGGCTAAAAGGTTTTAAGACCTTAGATACTTTTTACTTAAAATATGCTTTAACTTCATTTGTGAAACAACTTCAATCAATGTCACAGGGTTCTGCATATAATGCGTTAACGATAGAAAAATTAAAAAAATATTCTGTACCTGTTCCATTCATGAAAGAACAAAAAAAGATAGTCCAAAACCTCGACGTGCTTTCAACCAAAACCCAAAAAATAGAAACTATTTATCAACAAAAGCTTAATGATTTGGATGAATTAAAAAAATCAATTCTGCAAAAAGCGTTTGAGGGGGAATTGTAGGGTATGTCCAAGATAATAGACATCGATACCGATAAATCCGAATTTATCAAAAACCTACAAAAAGCGATACAGTCAGCAAATCTGAATTTTCTTATTGGTTCCGGCTGTTCAAATCCTGCCTTACAAGCACTTGGAAATATTGAGCAAAAAGTAGAGAAATTACTCAAGGAAAGCAAAAATGGGGAAGCTGACCAAAAGCTTGCCGAATTTCTAAAGCCTTTCGTTGCCTCTGCAAAACAATTGATAGATAATACTCTTGATCAGAATCATAAAACAACCCAAGGGTATTATAATGATTTTATTCAGATAATTTCTCAAATACTATTTGAACGAAAAAGCAACATCCTCCATAAACAGGCAACCATATTTTCAACAAACTACGATTTATTCATAGAGAAATCCGTTGCGGAGTTATGTGAATCCCTTATTCTTAATGACGGTTTTCATCGGTCTCCATCGTTGACAAACACCTATAGATATTCACCGAAAGAATTTTTTAATACGGTTTTCAATACTGGAAATCTTTATAACTACCAAGTTCAAGTACCATCAATCAATTTGATTAAACTGCATGGATCTTTAAATTGGCAAGCGGTTGAAGGGGCAATCCTTCAATCAATAGATTATTTGGAAAAAGCAGAAGGGTTAAAAAATAAAACAGACACAGACACAGACAAGATAACCGAGTTTATAGAACTTTTTTCACTTGTTCTGCCGAAGAAGGATAAATTTAAGGAAACCATATTGAATCAGACATATTATGATTTACTGCGGATTTATTCAAATGAACTTGATAAGGAAAACACCTTACTCATTGCTGAAGGCTTTTCATTTGCCGATGAACACATCCTTGATCTAACAAAACGAGCCTTAAAAAATCCAACATTGAAATTGGTTGTATTTTGCTATGAAACAAGCCCCGTAGAGTATGAAAACAAATTCGCACCTTTTAACAATGTTGAGATTGTTTACTCTGAAAAAGAAAGTATTGATTTCGCTACATTCAACTCTATCCTTACAGATATTTTACCGCAAAAAGTAGAACCACCAGTCTATAAAGTTGAAATAAAGGATTCTGCGGATGAATGATGCTCTTATAAAAGATGCCGTTCTCCGGGTCGGTGAAGTATCTGGAATTGAGGGACGTAAAATATTTATTGCTCTTGATAAAAATAAAAATTCCTCAGAGCTTCTTTATGATGGTGATATTCTTAAAAATATTTCAGTAGGTAGTTACGTTGAAATTAGAAAAGGCTTTTTAAGCATAATAGGAAAAGCAGAGGGTGAAAAACTGGTAGAAGATTCATTCTCCTCTAAAGACAAAGAAAATCAATATCAACACATCGACAAAAATAAACGGACACTGACAGTTACCTTATCGGGCTACATAGGAATAAATGGGCGTTTTATTGGAGGCATCAAAGAATTGCCCTTAATAGGAAATGAAGCATTTATCCTTACTGAGTCCAAGATACATACCATTCATAATCTCCTAAAAAAAGATGTCTCTTTAAAAATTAATATAGCTAAAACTGATATCGAAGAAGTTTCCATCAGTTTTCCTGTTGATGGTTTGTTTAATAGCCATATTGCTATTTTTGGAAATACCGGAAGTGGCAAGTCAAATACACTGGCTGCTTTATATCAGGAGATGATTAAAGCATTACAAAGCAGAGCAGATTTCAAAAACAATTGCCGTTTTTTCATTTTCGATTTTAACGGGGAATATTCAAATCCTTCAAATCCCTGCATTACCAATGATAAAATTGTATACAACCTTACGACAAAAGATGACAGCAAAGACAAGGTGCCAATGACCTTTGATGAACTGATGGATGTAGAGACTCTATCCATTCTTCTTGAGGCGACCGAAAAAACCCAAAAGCCCTTCCTAAAGAGAGCTTTAAGGTATTACAAAACAGTAAAAGAAAATATTGATGACGGTGGCAATAGTGACTTTGTAAGATATTTTAAGAATATACTTAAAAAGGATATTAAAAATGTTCTTCAAATGACCAATAAAGATACCGCATTTAAAATCCTTGATTATTTAGAAGAAATCCTTGCTTTTTTTATTGATAATTATGAGAGAAAAAATAATTTAAGAAAAAAAATTGCTTTTCATGAAACAAATAAATATTTTCATTTGATTTCTGACAGCGAACCCTATCTAAATCAATTTTCAAAGTATCCTGGTAAAATATGCGAAACAGATATATTTATCGAGTCTCAGAAAATCTCTCCCCGAGAATTAACTGATTTATCCCCATTAAATCAGTTTTTCATTTTTTTGTTGATACAGCTAATCAATGATTTATTCATATATAAAGTACAAATTGACCACATCAATCCTATAATAAACCGATTTAAAGCCAAACAAAAAGATATAGAGCATACTTTTAAAATTGAACAAACTGCCAATCTCTGGGGGGTCAAAAATGTTGTAGTTATAAACCTTCATGATGTTAATCTCGATATGCGAAAAACTATTCCTCTTTTACTCGCAAGGCATATCTACAATAAACATAAACAGGAAAACAATAAAAAATCTTTATCAATTATTATTGATGAAGCACACAATATATTATCCAGAACATCCTTCCGTGAAACTGAAGACTGGAAGGATTACAGGCTTGAAACATTTGAAGAAATAATTAAGGAAGGTCGCAAATTTGGAGTATTTGTGACTATTGCAAGCCAAAGACCAAATGATATTTCAGAAACAATTATCTCGCAGGCTCATAATTATTTCATTCATCAGCTTATCAATCAACGCGACTTGCAAACCATTGGAAATGCAGTTTCATATATAGACAAAATTACTGAAGAGTCAATTCCCACACTTCCGATTGGAACATGTATATTCAGCGGAATTGCTACTCCAATGCCTTTGAAACTTAAGATTGAAGAGCTACCTGACGAGCAAAAACCAGATAGTCATACCTTGCAATTTGAAAAGGTATTGGGGGAAATAATATGACCCAATCTCCCAATCAATCCAAAATCGTCCTCTACACCACGGCGGACGGCACCGTCAAAATAGACACCATTTTCCAGGATGAAACCATCTGGCTAACTCAGAAAAAGATGGCAGAGCTTTTTGATGTACAGCGACCGGCCATTACAAAACACCTGAAAAACATATTTGAAAACGGTGAATTGGTCGAACAAGTGGTAAGTTCCATTTTGGAACATACCACTCGGCATGGCGCATTGGTTGGCAAAACGCAAACTCAATCAGTAAAGTATTACAACCTCGACGCCATTATCGCCGTTGGATACCGGGTCAACTCCAAACGGGCCACCCAGTTTAGAATATGGGCGACAAATATCCTGAAAGAATACATCATCAAGGGCTTTGCCATGGATGATGAACGCCTTAAACAAGCTGATAAATGGGATTATTTTGACGAGTGGCTGGAGCGTATACGGGACATCCGGGCTTCGGAAAAGCGTTTTTACCAGAAAATCAAGGATATTTACGCCACAGCCATTGATTATGACAAAACATCAGAGCAGGCACAGGTGTTTTTTAAAAAGGTTCAGAATAAAATGCTTTGGGCCACCACCGGAAGAACCGCAGCTGAACTTATTGAAAACCGCAGTAACCCGGATGTTCCAAATATGGGGCTGACTTCCTGGCGCGGTGCTATCGTGCGAAAACAGGATGTAGCCATTGCCAAAAATTATCTGAATGCTGATGAGATAAAAGACCTGAATGAAATTGTCACCATGTATCTGGATTATGCCGAACGGCAGGCACGGCAGAGAAAAACCGTTACTATGGAACTGTGGGCAAACAAGCTCGATGCCTTTTTGGAATTTAATGAACAGAAATTACTCACCCACGCTGGAAAGGTTAAAGCGGACGTTGCCAGACGAATTGCTGAAGGCCGCTATGAAGAGTTTGACAATAAACGTAAGAAAGCGCAAGCACGAGCGGCGGATGAAGAAGACTTAAAACAGCTTGAGGAAATAGTTAAGAAAATTGAAAGTGGAAAATGGAAAAGTGAAAATGAATGATAATGTTATAATGGATAAATCGTATGCTTTTGCATTGCGAATCATCAAACTATACAAATATCTAATTGCTGAAAAGAAAGAATATGTTCTTTCTAAACAAATTTTAAGGAGTGGAACGAGTATCGGGGCTTTAGTAAAAGAAGCTGAGCATGCGCAGTCTAAAGCTGATTTTCTTAATAAAATAAATGTAGCGTTAAAAGAAGCAAACGAAACTGAATATTGGCTAATGCTCTTAAAGGATAGTAAATATATAGAAGAAAAAAGTTTTGACTCAATACACGAAGAAAATGTTGAAATAATAAAGTTGTTGGCAAGTATTGTAAAATCTTTAAAGGAGTCATTGAAAAGTTAATTTTCAACTTTCAACTTTCAACTTTCAATTAATTAAAATGAATGAAGCAGAAACCAGAGCCGAACGGATTGACCCCGCATTAAAGGTATGTGGTTGGGGCGTAATTCAGGAGACAAAAGTATTCCGTGAATTCCATATTACCCATGGAAAAATTCAGACGGGCGGCACAAGAAGCAAGCCGCTTATTGCCGATTATATTCTCTCCTACAAAAATGTAAAACTTGCAGTTATTGAGGCCAAAAGTGATGAGTTGGAAATTGGCGAAGGCGTTGCTCAGGCAAAGGAGTATGCCGAGAAATTAAAACTGAAATTTACTTATGCAACAAACGGCAAAAAGATATACCAAATCTGCATGAAGACAGGAAAAGAAGGTTTGGTTGCTGCTTTTCCAACACCTGATGAATTATGGACATTAGTTCACGAGGAACAAAACCGATGGCGTGATGATTTCAACAATACCCCCTTTGAAGATATAGGTGGAACCAAACCACCATACTTTTATCAGGAAATTGCTGTCAACAAAGCCCTTGGTGCGATTGCTGATAATAAAGAACGTATTTTGTTAACCCTGGCTACCGGAACAGGTAAAACTTTTATTGCCTTTCAGATAGCATGGAAGCTCTTTCAAACTCGCTGGAACTTAAAAAAAGATGGTTCAAGAAGGCCGAGAATACTTTTTCTGGCTGACAGGAATATTTTAGCAGACCAGGCTTTTAATGCTTTCAATGCCTTTCCCGAAGACGCTCTTATAAGAATTGCCCCTGCCGAAATAAAAAAGAAAGGCCGGGTCCCTACCAATGGAAGCATCTTTTTTACCATATTCCAGACCTTTATGAGTGGCAGAGATGAAAGCGGCAATCCTGTTCCATATTTTGGCGAATATCCGTCTGATTATTTCGATTTTATAATTATTGATGAGTGTCATCGTGGTGGGGCTAATGATGAAGGAAACTGGAGGGGAATAATGGAATACTTCTCTCCGGCGGTGCAACTTGGATTAACGGCAACACCAAAGCGGAAGCAAAACATTGATACCTACGCCTATTTTGGTGAGCCTGTTTATATTTACTCCCTTAAAGAAGGCATTAATGATGGTTTTTTAACCCCATTCAAAGTCAAGCGGATACAAACAACACTTGATGAATACCTATACACTTCTGACGATACAATTATTGAAGGAGAAGTTGACAAGGGGAGAATATATTATGAAGATGATTTTAATCGCATTATTGAAATTAAAGAGCGTGAAGAAAAAAGGGTTAAAATTGTTCTCGATGAAATAAATCAAAAAGAAAAGACTATTATTTTCTGCGCTATTCAGGAACACGCCCTTGCGGTTAGAGATTTAATAAATCAAAATAAAGAAAGCTCCGACCCCAATTATTGCCATAGAGTTACTGCAAATGACGGCAAACTCGGCGAGCAGCATTTAAGAGATTTTCAGGATAATGAAAAAACAATTCCAACAATACTGACCACATCGCAAAAACTTTCCACCGGAGTTGATGCCAGGAATATTAGAAATATTGTTCTTTTACGTCCTATTAACTCAATGATTGAATTCAAACAAATAGTAGGTCGTGGTACTCGTCTTTTTGACGGAAAAGATTATTTCACCATTTATGATTTTGTGAATGCATATCAACATTTCCTTGACCCTGAATGGGATGGTGAACCAATAACACCGGAAACATGTGCTAAATGTGGTCAATCTCCCTGTATCTGCGAAAAAGAGTCTCCCCTGCCTTGTAAAGTCTGTGATCAAGCCCCTTGTATCTGCGAAAAAGAACCGCCGGAACCTTGTGAAATATGTGGAAAACAGCCATGTGAATGCCCCAAATGGAAAAGGCTTAAAATTAAGCTGAAAGACGGTAAAGACAGAGAAATTCAACATATGATTTCGACATCATTTTGGAGCGTTGACGGTAAGCCGATTTCAGCGGAAGAATTTTTAAACAACCTGTTTGGTAAATTACCTGATTTCTTTAAAAACGAAGCTGAACTCAGGAAGATTTGGTCTAATCCAACCACAAGAAGTACTTTCTTAAGGAACCTTGAAGAAACCGGATTTGGAAAAGAAGAACTTACGACTATTCAACGGCTAGTAAATGCTGAGAAAAGTGACTTGTTTGATGTTTTGGAATATGTCTCTTTTGCTGTGAAACCTATAACCAGAGAAGAAAGAGTACAAATTGCAAAGCCGATTATCTTTGCAAAACTGGATAGCAAACAAAAAGATTTTCTGGACTTTGTTTTAGCAAAATACATAGAGACCGGTGTTGAAGAACTTGACCAGGATAAATTACCGGGTCTTTTAGAATTAAAATATCAGTCCATTACAGATGCGGCGGAAGAACTTGGTGGAGTAGAAAGAATTAAAGAAACATTTATTGATTTTCAAGAATATTTATATGTAAAAAAAGCAGCATAGGAAGAATCCAGTTACGCAGTTGTGGCTATGGCGGTTAAGCAGTTGCGAGGACAAATAAAAAAGGGCTAACAATCGCATCCACTCTGACACCAAAAGCCAAGCCGTTTTTCACTTTTGCGCAGTCTGTGTAAAAAGGGGGCAACATAAGGGCAACATAAGGGCAACATAAGGGACGTACATTAGTTTATAAGTTAACGGAATGCTTAAACTATGATATCTGCTTTGCATGCCACGCCAATCAAGAATAGATGCGCCGGGTGCGCTTCATCATATTATTGCCAGAAGTATAGAACGCAAAAGGATATTTACGTAAAACCCAAACAGCCTGTTTTCCTGGGCGCTGCTTCCAAACAATTACTCGTTAAAAGCTTAACAGTAACTTATAAACTAATGTCCCGAAAGATAGGCCGTCTTATTCGCGTGTGCTGCTTGATGGCTTTGTAAATGGCGATCAGGAGGTCATGGTCGTTAAATGGCTTGGTTAGAAAATCCATCGCTGGTCGGTACCGTGAATTTGAAGATTAAGATGCGAAAATGTGAAGTTATTTCGTCCCCGTTCCTAAGCCTTGGCAGGAGTTGTATCTTTGTCGAGATTTTCAAACTGAGCAATGTTTACATCTCCCTCTGGGAATCGGGCCACTATTTCCAGGTTTCCGCCCATAGCTTTTACGTAGGTGCGCAGGGTGCTTATGTACATATCGGTGCGACGTTCCAGTTTGGAAACCGAGGCCTGTTTTACACGCAATATTTTTGCCATCTGTTCCTGAGTTAGAGAACGTGCTTGACGCAATTCTTGGAGAGGCATTTCTTCCAGCATTTTGCGTGTTTTTGCTTTGACTCGTCTTTGTGCTTCCGGTGACATTTTGTTACGGAGTAACTTAAAGGGCTTAGCCATAATTCTCATCCTCTCTTTTTAAAATTTTTAAATGTTCAGTGAAAAGTCTGTCTGCTATTGGAATCATTTTATCGTACCAATTCTCATCACCCGTTTTCTTGCCCCCGATCAAGAGTATTGCCGTTCGTCTTGGGTCGAAGGCATACAAAATCCGGTAAGGTTTCCCTTTGTGTTAGACTCTTAACTCGCGCATTTGTCCCACTTTTGAGCCCTTGGCGTCCGAGGAGTAAGAATACGGAAGCGTAGGACCTTTTGCTTCCAGCAAACTCACAATTGCTGCGACATCCTCCTGCACTTCCTCGGTTAGAGTATTCCACCTCTCGCCAAATCATCAGTGTATTCAACATTCCATGCCATGGAAAGAATATAGCCCGGATGGAATAATTTGTCAAGTAGAATGAGATGGCGAAAAGTGTCCCGCTTTAAGTTGGTAGCCAAATTAACCAGCTTGACATTGTTGATATTTGGCGATATATTTTAGACAAATGTCAACAATGAGGTGTAATTATGCAATTAGCACAAGTCTGTAAAATTTTAGGTGGTGAGAAAATTATAGGCAAAAAGCTCGAAAGCAAAATGGATTTAGTCGAGCTTGGCAGTATTGGAATCACCAAAAATGCTGTATCACATTTGGCAAATTATCTTTCCTTGTCATGGAAGCAGGTAGCTGCTTTATTGCCAGTAACAGCGAGAACCCTCCAAAGGTATACATCGCACCAGCATTTTAACCCGACAGTCTCCGAGCAAGTTCTTCATATCGCAGAAGTTTTAGCCAAGGGCACTGAAGTTTTTCAAGAAAAAAGAAAATTATTATTGTGGTTAAACACTCCACATAAAGTCTTCTCTGGTAACACGCCTTTTACCATGCTGGGTTCACGTTTTGGTACAGAGTTAGTATTAGAAGAATTAGGTCGTATAGAATTTGGAGTTTATTCGTGATACAACTCTTTCGAATAAGCACATCCGAACATATCAACGACATAACTGGTACAGGAGCCAGAATTTATGGTGGGCGCTGGAACCATACCGGCTATCCAGTAGTTTACACTTCAGGCAGCAGGTCTCTTGCTGCATCAAGATTTTAACACATTTCTTCGCAAAAAATCGCTCAACTTATAGCGTGTCCCGTATATCTTGATGCGGGTTTATATTTTTAACTTCTTTAATTACAATATGTTATCAATAATTTTTAGAATCATCATATACGGTACGTGCTATAGTTAAAACAAGAAAGTCCCGGGTGGCATTGAAATGAAAAAGTATCATTTTTTTCAAGCCTTCTGCTGGCTTTCTTATCAAGAGCATCTATATCTAAATTTTTCATAACTCTTTGATAAATTTGCTCTTCACTGTTTATTCACAAAATCAGAAATTTACAAACTTATAAAGCAACTTGTCAGCAACCTGAGGTGGTAGGCACTTAAATTTAAAACGGCTGACTGTTTGAGTGTATTAGATATCGTTAAGAAAGAATCTGGATAGATCTTGTCATTGTTTATTAAGAGCTTAGTAAGTGTCACTGTTGTCTTACATTCATGGCAAGTTCTTTCTTTACGATATCTTGTACGCGAGTTTCAGACGTTCTTAAATTTAATTGCCTGCTACCTCAGGTTAATTTTACCCTAATTGAGCGTAAACAATGGGTTTCAAGAAATCAACATCTGTGCCACGGTCATTTTAAACTTCTGCGCAAAACCGACCGCTTCTCTTAACTGGCTTTCAAGTTTAGCCATTTCAAGATAAAAAGGTGTTCTGTCAAATTTAATATATTCTTTCTCTTCACACTGTTTTGTGAAGGCTTCACACCCAGGGCTATACACTATCCCTTGACCTGGCCTTTGAAGCTGATGGGAAATACCATGCAGCCTGCATATCATAGGACGGTATTCATATAATATGCACAAACCGTCATAATTCAGCGGGCACAACAATCGCACGGTTTTTCCTGTTTTGTCATACTCTACGGTTTTAGCACATACTTCCAGGGCCCTTTCTGCCACCTGATTCTGTATTTCATGATCAAGAGCGCTGTATCCTTTCATAATAAAAAGATATTCCAAAAGTGTATGATGATAAAAACGGGTATAACAACAATTATCCTCACATCCATTACAGAAAAAACCATAATAATCAGCGGCTTCCTGATATTTTTTCCCCATATCCGCCCATATTGTTCCCAGCCTTTTTAAAAAAGGCGAATACTTAGGGCTCGCTAAAAAATAACTTGGCATTTTTGCATCCCAACTTCACCATATCTTTAATCGATTTTCATTCGCAAAAGTCCTCGAAATAGCTCGCTATTCCTGCGGTTTTGCTCAATCAGATCAATTAAATCTACGGCAAATTTGAGCGCAAATTCTACCAAGTTATTTTTTAGCGAGCCCTTATTGTAACTACTCAGGTTCATGGTTCACGGTTCACGGTTTAAACAAGTGGAGAAGGGAAAAAGATTTTCTCATAAAGATCAAGAGCATATCTGTCTGTTATACTGGCAATTAAATCACAAACAACCCTTTCTCTGGATTGGCTGTTATTCATGCAATCTGCCATTTCCATATTTTCGAGTTCTCTTTGAAGGTCATCTTCATTATTTAAAAAAAAGGAATATAGATCGGAAAGAATTTTCTTTGCCTTGACAAACTCTTTGTGCACCTGAGGCGAACGATATACATTTTCATAAAGAAACTCTCTTAAAGTCTTCATCGCGGAATATACTTTATCGCTAATGCGCAAGCATAATTCATCATCTATAACTTCACTGGACGAAAGAACATCTTCAATCATTGTCCTGGCTCGCTCCGAATGCGAACGCCCAATTATCTTCAGGCAGGATTCAGGCACCTGGTCGGAACTTATTACACCACTCCTGATCGCATCATCAAGATCGTGGTTCAGGTATGCAATTATATCGGAAACACGCAGTATTCTGCCCTCAATGGTATATGCCTGTTCTGATGGATCGCTCGGCATAATGTTCCCATATCCTTTTGAATGTTTCAAAATTCCATCACGCACTTCGTAAGTAAGATTAAGTCCCTTCCCCTTATTGCTTAAAATATCCACAACACGCAGGCTCTGCTCATTATGCGAAAAGCTCTCCGAATATATTTCTTTGAGAGCTGTTTCTCCGCCATGACCAAATGGTGTATGTCCAAGATCATGGCCGAGAGCAATGGCTTCAACCAAATCTTCGTTTAAACGCATTGCCCTGGCGACTGTTCTTGCTATTTCCGACACTTCAAGAGTATGGGTCAGTCGTGTTCGATAATGATCGCCCAGGGGAGATAAAAAAACCTGGGTTTTGTGCTTTAGACGCCTGAAGGCATTGGAGTAAACGATTCTATCTCTGTCTCTCTGAAAAGCGGTGCGGATGGGGCAAAGCGCTTCCTCTCTCACTCGGCCCTTTGATTCCGAACTAAGACAGCCGAATGAAGAAATAAATGTCCTTTCACGATTTTCAAAATCTTCTCGTATTGACATAGCCTTTTAGTATTAACTAAGTTGAGCGATTTTTTCGCAAAAAATCGCTCAACTTAGGTATAATCCTCTACCTTTTATTGTTGAGTTAATTATAAAAATAGCGTAACTACTCAAATTGGTTAGGCTGAAGTTTTTCATTAAACAAACTGAAGTGTAAAAATAATTTTTAATATCAATTATTCACAGGCATAATTAATTGTAAAGCAATAATTCACGTAACTACTCAGGTGAATAGGCCTGCTCTTTACCCATAAGTTATCTCTCCATTAGCAATTAACAGTTATCAATTGATTATTAACTATTATTATTGGCTTTTGGGGCATAAATATAAAAACATAAAACAAATAATCAATTGTTAATTAAGGATAAAAATATGTCTCAACACTTATGGGTAAAGGCCAGGGATAGGCTGAAGACTGTTAGGAAAAAGCGCATTTTGAAGCTATGTTTGGTGCAAGAATCAGATGCTTCCGCTAAAGTACGGCAATAGTGCTCTTCTGACTCCTTCAGCCTGACTACGTGAGTAGTCACTAATTCACTATTATTTGATGCTTTAATATGGATAATCACCATCTAATACTTGGCGAACTTGTCGATTTTATAACTGGTGAAACCATAACAGATACCCATGACGAGCGGTATAGACAAAAATTAGCTAAAATACTGGTAACTGATAAAGGGTACCATAAAAATGAAATTAAACCACGTTGTGATCTTAATATAAAGGCTTCTAATAAAAGTGCTATTATTAAAGTTGATTTCAAGCTTATCTTATCCGGAAAAGTATGTATGATAATCAAATATGCCCCGGGTTCTTTGGTAACCAGGCACCGCTCTGCATTGGCTGCCTCCAGGCTTATAGCATCATATCAGGTACCTGTTGTTGTTGTAACAAATGGCGAAGAAACGAATATTCTGGACGGTTCAACAGGAAAAGTAATGGGCGATGGCTTTGAATCTATCCCCTCAAGATCCGAACTAAGGAATATAACGGCTGACAAGCATTTTGATCCGGTTTCGATAAAAAGGTCGGAAATTGAATCAAGAATTATGTATGTCTATGAAGTTGACGGGAGCTGTGCTTGTGATAACACCATATGCAAAATTAAAAGCTGAACCGTAGTAACTTCTCAATAAGTTCCGGCACCAAACGTCATTCCCGTGAAAACGGGAATCCAGAAAATCCGAAAAAGCTCTGGATTCCCCCCTTCGCGAGAATGACGATAAAAATTTTTAAAAAGTTACCCGAACTTATTGAGAAGTTACGAACCGTGAACCTAACAACCTGAGTAGTTACGATTTATGGATTATAACCACTTTATGGAAAAGGCGATTGAGGAAGCAAGAAAAGCGTTAGAATCAGGCGAGTTCCCGGTTGGCTGCGTAGTCGCATATAAAAACAACATTATAGTTACCAGCACCCGAACCGGCACCTCCGGAAACTACACAAATGAAATTGACCATGCGGAAATGGCTGCATTAAGACGTCTTTCCGAACTAAAGGAAAATGTGGATAAAAGTAAAATAAAACTCTTTTGCACTTTAGAACCATGCCTTATGTGTTATAGCGCCATTGTTCTAAGTGGCATCGGAAAAATTGTTTATGCTTACGAAGATGTAATGGGAGGTTGTACAAGGTGTGATTTGACGAAGCTATCGCCTTTTTA
>Ga0255446_1010_pt1 | contig 14285 bp, 9 predicted proteins | sample ANMaggSSYBR02D10_FD_182661 | JGI IMG/M metagenome (GOLD analysis project Ga0255446, IMG submission 182661) | Sediment cell enrichment communities from methane seep in Santa Monica Basin, California, United Staets - ANME aggregate JGI... | ecosystem: Environmental > Aquatic > Marine > Cold seeps >...
AGCGCGACGGAACCCATTTGTGGTGCTATGCCAACGTTTCCCTCTTCGACCATCCTGAATACGGGAAAGTCATAATGTCGGTCAATACCGACATCACCAAGCGCAAAGAGGCGGAGGAAACGTTGCGGGAAAGCGAAGAAAAATTCCGTTTACTATCAGAGAATTCTATTGATTGTATCTGGATAGTGAATACCAGGCTGAGATTTACTTATCTAAGCTCTTCTGTGGAAAGAATGATGGGGTTTAAACCGGAACAGTGGGTTGGTACAAAACTAAGCTCGCATTTCAAGAAAAAAGAGTTTTTAAAGGCTGGCTTACTGGCTGTCAAAGCCATGAAAAATTATAAGACTTTTACTCATGTTACCTTCGAGACCAAAATGCTTAACAGCAAGAACGATGAAGTGGATGTAGAAATTTCCAGTAAAGTACTTCTCAATAGTCAGGGTAAGCTAATCGGTCTTCAGGGAATAACCAGGGACATCACCGAACGCAAGAAAGCTGAGAAAATATTAAAGGATAGTAAGATAAAGCTCCAACTTCTATATGACTCATCAAGTGACGCGATAATGCTTCTCGATGAGAAAGGCTTTTTTGATTGCAATGAAGCGACGCTGCGGCTTTTCGGTTGTGCCAACAGGGAGGAATTTTGCAGCAGGCATCCGGCCGATTTCTCGCCTCCGACTCAGCCGGACGGCACCGATTCGATAAGTTATGCCGGAAACAAAATAGCAGTTGCCTTGAAAGAAGGCAGCCAGCGGTTTGAATATTTACACCGACGCTTAGATGGTACTGATTTCCCCGCCGAGGTGCTGCTTGATGCGTTCATGCTGGAAGGCAAGAAGGTACTTCAGGCCAGGGTGTACGACATCACCGAGCAGAAAGCCGCCCAGAAGGCGATAAGAGAATCCGAGGAAAGATACAGAAGTCTCTTTGAATTTGGCATGGATGGAATACTGATAGCAGATATTGAAACAAAGAGATTCAAATATGCCAATCCAGCTCTATGCAAAATGCTGGGGTATAGCGCAAAAGAATTAAAAAGAATGAGCATAAGCGATATCCATCCAAAAGATAATTTCGAGTATGTAATTTCTGTATTTGAGGCTCAGGCAAGAGGAGAAAAGATATTAGCGCAGTATATTCCGTGTTTAAGAAAAAATGGGACCATAATTTATGCAGACATAAATACAACTGTTGCTTTAGTAGATGGAAAAAAATGCAATATAGGTTTCTTTAGGGACACCACAGAGCGGAAAACTGCTGAAGAGGAAATTAAGAAAAAAACCGATGAACTTGAGAAATTCAACAAACTGGCTGTGGGCAGGGAGCTTAAGATGATAAAACTCAAAAAAGAGATAAACGCACTGCTTGAGAAGTCAGGTAAGGAGCCAGGATACAAGATCGTAGGGAAACCGCAAGCGGAGGTGTTTTAAGAAGATGAAAATCCGGACAAAAATCCTTTTCATCGCGTTGCTGTTAGTCATGGTCGCGGGCACGGTTATCATAGTGGTCAATCAGATCACCACAAGGAACATAACCGAAGATAACGTTTACAACCATCTGATGACTGCTGTCGAATCAAGAACAAACCACATCGAGACTTTTCTAAACGGCGAAGAAGAAGCAATCAAGCAATTATCCGAGAGTATCATTATAGAACGATTCCTATCGGCTGAGAAAGATGACTCTGATTATAGCAGAAAGTACGATGATGTTATACGGAGATTAAAGCGCACAGCAGCTATAAACGAGCATGTTTATGGTGTCTTTGTGCTTGACAAGAATGGAACGATTGTTACCTCAAGCGAAGAGATCGATATCGGTAAACACAAGAGCAATGATCCCTATTTTATTGGAGGGAAGGAAGGCGGCTTTATCAAGGATGCTTATACATCCCGGAATAGAAAAATAGACTCAATCGCTTTTTCTGCACCGGTCTTTGATGAAGAAAATACTGTTTTTTTGGGTGTCGTTGTCATTAGGGTCTCGATGGAAGAACTAAACAAGATAACAACAGACAGAACCGGTTTGGGAGAAACCGGCGAGATATACCTCGTGAACAAGGACGGATATATGATAACGCCGTCAAGGTTTGCAGATGACACGTTTCTGAAACAAAAGATCGATACAGAGAACACAAGGGATATTTCCACGCGTATCCGGATTTTTGGAAAGCAGGAGCCAAAAGAGCGGATGGTCTTATCCAGGAATTATTTAGGCGCCGATGTTATTGGAATTTGTGTACGCATACCGGAGATGAACTGGACTCTCGTGGCGGAGATAACTGAAGAAGAAGCGTTTGCTCCTGTTGTACGATTGACGCAGAACATGCTCTCGATTCTCGGTCTCCTTTTCGTTATCGGTGGCCTTGCTTCCATCCTCATATCCAGGAACATAACAGGGCCGATCGTGAAATTGCACCGCGGAACCGAAGAGATTATGAAAGGGAATCTGGATAACAGGGTCGGCACCAGCGCAAGAGATGAGGTCGGACGACTCTCAAGGGCTTTTGATGAGATGACTGCCAATCTCAAAGAATCAAGAAAAGAGTTGAAAGATCACAGCAAGGGTCTTGAGGGGATGGTAAAAAAGAGAACGGCTGAACTGGACAGGAAGATTGCCGAAAGTGATCAGCAAAGACTTGCGATAATGAATATTGCAGTGGATATCGAAGATGCAAACAAGGCAAAGGAGCTGGAGATTGCTGAGCGCAAAGCCGCTCAGAAGGAATTAGCCGGGGCCAATAAAAAGCTTCAAGACGCGGTTAATCGCTCTAACCAGCTCGCGGTAGAGGCCCAGGCAGCCAACATGACCAAGAGCGAATTTCTGGCCAACATGAGCCATGAGATCCGGACGCCTATGAACGGCGTTATAGGCATGACGGATCTGCTGCTTGATACGGAATTGACTTCGGAACAGTTAGAATATGCAAAGACCATTAAAAAGAGTGGGGATTCGTTGTTGGGGATCATCAACGATATCCTTGATTTTTCCAAGATAGAGGCCGGAAAACTTGAATTGGAAACACTTGATTTTGATCTTCGCATGACCCTTGAAGACATGACCGATGTGCTTGCAATACGCGCGCATGAAAAAGGTCTGGAGATGGCCTGCCTGATAAAACCGGATGTTCCTGCGTTGTTGATTGGAGATCCGGGGCGACTCCGACAGATAATAACCAACCTGATCGGAAATGCAATTAAATTCACGGCACAAGGTGAGGTGGCTCTGCACGTGACCCTTGATAATGAGGATAGCAACATGGTAATGATCCGTTTTGCTGTGAAAGACACAGGCTGCGGGATACCCGCTGACAAACTCGATATTTTGTTTGATGCCTTTACCCAGGCGGATTCCTCTACTACACGCAAATTTGGCGGAACCGGTCTGGGTCTGACTATTTCAAAGCAGCTTTGTGAAATAATGGGTGGGCAGATCGGCGTGGAAAGCAAAGAGGGCAAAGGCACCACGTTCTGGTTTACGGCCCGTCTGAATAAGCAGCCCCATGGCCGGGAAATGGAAATTACAACGCCGGATGATGTTTCGCTTAAAGGGCTGCGTATCCTTGCCGTGGACGACAATGCGACAAACCGCCGGGTGCTCGCAGGCATGCTCTCATCCTGGAAATGCCGGCACGAAGAGGTCGAGAATTCCGCGACTGCGCTGGACAGGCTCAGAGCGGCCGCAGCATCAGGAGATCCGTTTCGCATCGCCATTCTCGATATGCTTATGCCGGAAATGGATGGAGAGACCCTGGGCAGAATAATCAAAGATGATCCTGCCTTGCGTGATACCGTGCTGGTAATGATGACCTCGATCGGTGCGCGAGGCGACGCCGGCCGGTTTGAGAAGGCGGGATTTTCCGTGTACCTGATCAAGCCGGTAAAGCGGTCGCGACTATTTAACTGCCTCATGACGGCGATTGGCCGCAAGATCTACGATCAAACCTCACCGGACAGAATTATCACCCGACACACAGTGGCAGAAAAAAGCAAGCAAAAGACCCGCATCCTCCTGGCTGAAGACAACATCATCAATCAGAAAGTCGCTTTGAAAGTTTTAGAAAAGCTTGGCTATCGCGCCGACGTGGCTGCTACCGGCTTAGAGGCGCTCAAGGCACTTGAGATGATCCCTTATGACATGGTGCTCATGGACGTGCAGATGCCGGAGATGGACGGATTGGAAGCGACCAGAGAGATCAGAAAACGGGAGGAGCTCACAGCTCAAAAAAAAGATGCGGGTTTTTCCCATATTCCGATCATTGCCATGACCGCCCATGCCATGAAGGGTGACAGAGAAATGTGTCTGAAGGCCGGCATGGATGATTATTTGACCAAGCCGATCCAGCCGGGCAAATTTGGAGAAACGATAGCCCGATGGATCCCCTGCGATACGGCTGCCGGGCAGGATCGATGAAAAGGTGTCAAAAGCATATCCGCGGCAAAAGCTTTGGCGCAAAAGGTCCAGGGCATACTTGTTCATAGAGGTGCAATACAAAAAAGTGACATAGAACAAAACGTGACCAAATCGGTGCCAAGAACTGCCAATTGAATGATAAATGTCGAACAGGGAATATTGAATATCGAAATGTGGATGTTTTTTTTAAATTATTAAGTACCTTCCTTCGTAATTCGACATTCCTTGTTCGACATTCGACATTAAGCTGATTATACGGGTTCAACGATTACTTGATAAATTTATGTCACTTTTTTGTATTGCACCCTGTTCATAGTCAAGGACGGCGCAGGCACCTTGATAAAGAAAGAAAAAATAGGTATGTTACAAATGTTAAGGTTCTAAGGGGGATCAATATAATGCCAAAAACAAAATATTTTTTAGCGTTACTGGTAGCCATGGTTTTTATAGCAGGTTGCGCGCAGGAGAATATCGAAGAAAAAAAGCCGATAAAAATCGGAATAAATGCCTATCCAGGATACGCGCACGTCTTTATTGCTCAGAAAAAAGGATTTTTCAAGAAAAACGGTGTCAATGTAGAAATAGTGTTAAATGATTATTTGACCATACAGGATCAGTTAGCGAAGAATGAACTTGATGGTGCGTTTATGGTTTACACAGATGTTATTTATGCTATCGGCCAGGGCATCGACGTACGTGTTGTATATATTTCGGATCAATCTATTTCCGCTGATGTCATCGTCGCAAAACCTGAGTTGGCTACAGTAGAAGATCTGGAAGGAAAGACTATCAGCGTAGAAGGAATAAACAGTTTCTCTCATGTGTTTGTTCTATCTGTTTTAAAAAAACATGGTCTGAGTGACGGAGATTTTTTTATAAAAAGTATTGGTGCTCAAGAAGTTGTAGATGCGCTGGATCGAGGAGATATAGATGCCGGCCATACTTATGGGCATGGCAAGATTATCGCAAAAGAAAAGGGTTACGTATGCCTTGCTTACGCGGGAGATGTTAAAGGAATAATAACAGATATATTAGCTTTTCATGAGAAGACCATAAAGATGAGGCCTGATGATATTCAAGCTATTGTTAAGTCTTTGTTTGAGGCGCAAAGATTTCAGGAAACCAATAGAGTCGAGGCCTTGGAAATAATAGCCAAGGCTATAAAGAGCACTCCGGAATCGATCGGCGTTGGCATAGACACCGTTAAATATCTGGATGAAAAAGAAAACGCCTGCGCGATGTATGAAGAAATTGGGGAAGAGTCAGAGGAAGTACATTCATTGATGGAATCCGGTAAAATTATAGCTGAATTTTATTTAAAGAGAGGTCAGTTATCATCCATTCCGGATTTTAATGAGATCATTGAGCCGGGATTTGTAAATGAATTAGCTGCAGAGAGGCAAAAAAACAAATGAAATTCTCGACAAAACTGACAGTTTTTATATTGGCAATTTTAACACTCGTCGGTACAACTATTACCGGCTATGTTTATTATTCAAACCTTAAAATGCTGGAAAAAGAAATAACTGCAAGATTAGAGGAGCTTGCGTTTGATAAAATGGATAAGATCGACAGAAACCTGTATGAAAGATACTCCAATATACAGATGATGGCGACTGATCCGATAATAAGCTCGAGAAATTCCACGCCTGCACAGATCACGAAAAGATTGGTTGAATACAGGAATACATATAAATCGTATGTTTCTTTGTCTTTTTTCGATCTGAATAAAATACGGATAGCAGATACCTCCGGGGTGGATATAGGCCAACAACATCTACATAGAAAATACCTTGATGAAGCTCTCCAGGGGAAAATAAGCGTGGCTTCGGTTATAAGCACTTCTTTTTCAATAGGATTCACAAACATATATTTTGCATCGCCTGTGAGAGATCAAAACGGGAAGATATTCGGGTTAGTAGTGGCAAGAATGCCGATCAATAAATTATACGAAATAACTAAATGGGTACCCAGGAAACATGAAGGTGCTGGGCATGAAATTTTTGAGATAGATCTTATTGATGAAACTGGGCTGCTCTTGTATTCCAGCCATAACAAAAAAGGGATCCTGAAGGATAATCTGTCTGCCTGGGAAATTGTAAAAAGGATTAAAGCAAGGGCAAAAAGTGAGATGGGTTCTTTAACGGGTTGGGATCCGATCCTTAAAGAGAAAGATCTTTTTGCCTATGCTTATGAACAGGGCCATCTGAATTTTAAGGGAAACAACTGGATGCTTCTTATGCATGTTCCCGTAAAAGCAGCTTTTGCTTCTGCAGTCGAGTTGAAAAATAAATTGATTACAGTTGTATTTGCTATTACTTTTATCGCGATTTTAATTACTTTAATCGGTTCCCGCAAGTTTACGAGCCCTATAAGCAGACTTCAAGATGTTGCAAAAGAGATAGGCAAAGGAAAATTGGATACCAGGATCGAGATCAGTTCAAATGACGAAATAGGAGATTTGGCAAAAAGTTTTAGTTCTATGGCTATGGATTTAAAACAGACCGTTGTTTCCAGGGATTATGTTGATAACATTGTCAGTAGTATAGCTGATATTCTGATTGTGATAACTCCTGATGGAAAAATCGAGAAAGCTAACAGAGTAGCATTGGATATTTTGGGATACAACGAGGAAGAATTAATTGGAAAAGATGCAAGCATTTTGTTTCCGAAAGAAGAAAGAACACCTCTTAAAGGAACTAAACTTGAGGAACTCGTTACAAAAGGCAGGTTAAAGGCCTATGAGATAGATTTTAAGACCAAAGATGACAGAAAAATTCCTGTGCTTTTGAGCTGCGCGGTAATAAAGTCCTCAGATTGCTCTTATAAAGGACCGGTAAAAGATTGCCCGGCATACAAAGAGAAAGGAATAAATTGCAAAAAGATTCTGAGCATAGTTTGTGTGGCCAAAGACATCACCGAGCGCAAGCAGGCGGAGGAGGCATTAGCCGAGGCCAATAAAAAGCTTCAAGACGCGGTTAATCGCTCTAATCAACTCGCGGTAGAGGCCCAGGCAGCCAACATGACCAAGAGCGAATTTCTGGCCAACATGAGCCATGAGATCCGGACGCCTATGAACGGCGTTATAGGTATGACGGATCTGCTGCTTGATACGGCATTGACTTTGGAGCAGTTAGAATATGCAAAGACCATTAAAAAGAGTGGGGATTCGCTGCTGACGATCATCAACGATATCCTCGATTTTTCCAAGATAGAGGCCGGGAAGTTTGAATTGGAAACGCTTGATTTTGATCTTCGCATGACCCTTGAAAACATGACCGATGTGCTGGCGATACGCGCACATGAAAAAGGTCTGGAGATGGCCTGCCTGATAGAGCCGGATGTCCCTGCATTGTTGCGGGGAGACCCGGGGCGACTCCGACAGATAATAACCAACCTGATCGGAAATGCAATTAAATTCACGGCACAAGGCGAGGTTGCCCTGCACGTGACCCTTGATAATGAGGATAACAACATGGTCATGATCCGTTTTGCCGTGAAAGACACAGGCTGCGGGATACCCGCTGACAAACTCGATATTTTGTTTGATGCCTTTACCCAGGCAGATTCCTCTACTACACGCAAATTCGGCGGAACCGGTCTGGGCCTGACTATTTCAAAACAGCTTTGTGAAATAATGGGTGGGCAGATCGGCGTGGAAAGCAAAGAGGGCAAAGGCACCATGTTCTGGTTTACGGCCTGTCTGAATAAGCAGCCCCCTGGCCGGGGAATGGAGATTACAACGCTTGATGATGTTTCGCTTAAGGGGCTGCGCATCCTTGCCGTGGACGACAATGCGACAAACCGCCGGGTGGTTGCAGGCATGCTTTCGTCCTGGAAATGCCGGCACGAAGAGGTCGAAGATTCCGCGACTGCGCTGGACAGGCTCAGGGCAGCCGCAGCATCAGGAGACCCGTTTCGCATTGCCATTCTCGATATGCTTATGCCGGAAATGGATGGAGAGACCCTGGGCAGAATGATCAAAAATGATCCTGCCTTGCGTGATACTGTGCTGGTGATGATGACTTCGGTCGGTGCGCGAGGCGATGCCGGCCGGTTCGAGAAGGCGGGATTTGCAGTGTACCTGACCAAGCCGGTAAAGCAGTCCCGACTCTTTAACTGCCTCATGACGGCGATCGGCCGTAAATCCTCCGGCCAGACCTCACCGGACAGAATTATCACCCGACACACAGTGGCAGAAAAAAGCAAGCAAAAGACCCGCATCCTCCTGGCTGAAGACAACATCATCAATCAGAAAGTCTCGCTGAAGGTTCTCGAAAAGCTTGGCTATCGCGCCGACGTGGCTGCCAACGGCTTAGAGGCGCTCAAGGCGCTTGAGATGATCCATTATGATATGGTACGACGTGCAGATGCCGGAGATGGACGGATTGGAAGCGACCAGAGAAATCAGAAAACGGGAAGAGCTCACAGCTCAAAAAAAAGATGCGGGTTTTTCCGGCGAACCTTCAGATTTGAGCTTTCAGCATTCAGTTAGATCGAAACATATTCCGATTATCGCCATGACCGCCCACGCCATGGAGGGTGATAAAGAAATGTGTCTGAAGGCCGGCATGGATGATTATTTGACCAAGCCTATCCGGCCGGGCAAATTTGGAGAAACGATAGCCAGATGGATCCCCGACGATGCTGCTGCCGGGCAGGATCGAACCGGAGGTAATCCGTTGGAGAAAGCAATGAAAAAGGAGACCACTTAATGAGAATCTTGATTGCTGAAGATGATATAACTTCCCGCGAGCTGCTTAAACATATGCTGGCCGAATGGGATTACGAGGTGGTTGTTACTAAAGACGGCAACGAGGCATGGAAGGTGCTTCAGGCCGAAGACGCGCCAACGCTTGCGATTCTTGACTGGATGATGCCCGGGCTGGACGGTGTTGAGGTCTGTCGTAAAGTGCGACAATTAGATGTTTCCAATCCAACGTACATTATTCTTCTCACGACTCGCAGCAGCAAGAAAGACATTGTCACCGGTCTTGAGGCAGGGGCGGACGACTATATCGGCAAACCGTATGAGATGGACGAACTGCGCGTCAGGGTCAAGGTGGGAGAAAGGGTGGCGGCATTGCAGTCAGCCCTTGTGAAACAAGTCCATTCCCTCCAGGAAGCGTTAGCGCATGTCAAGACTCTCCAGGGCATCCTGCCCATATGCATGCATTGTCACAAGATCCGGAATGACCAGCAGAGCTGGGAACGGCTCGAAAAATACATTACCGAACACTCGGATGCCCAATTCAGCCACGGCCTGTGTCCCGAATGCCTGAAAAAAACATTATCCGGATTTCAACGAGTAAACAGGACTTGGTGGTAGCCGTTCACGGTTCCGTGAACGCTAAAGTGTTATAGACTGTCACATATTAAATTGCACAAGGATAGTGTCGTGTCATGCGTGAAATATCGTACCAGACACTCGTCATTCCCGCGAAGGCGGGAATCCAGAAGCACCGAAGTAGTCAGAAATACTGGATTCCCGCCTTCGCGGGAATGACGGCTATATTTGCGACACTACATAGATGACAGGACACTAGAGGGAGAAGGCTGTATTATAATACGCCGACGACCGATGACGCAGTGAAATTTAATATGTGACAGTCTATAGCTTTCTTCTTAATCTATCCGAGACTTCACTTGTTAACCTGAGAACCTTTGTTGCATTTTCCAGGCTTAAAGAACCTGTACCACAACTTGGAGTTATTAAAGACTGAGCCAGAATTTTAGATCTGTCAAATCCAAGAGCTTCTAAATCCCGCACTTCATCTTCCCATTTTATCACCAGCGAATCGACTGTCTCTTTTTCAACACCCTCTGCTTTTGAGGTGGGCACTATGCCCCATGCAAGAATGCGTCCTGATTCCACAAATTTCTTAATATGATCAGCGTAAAGAATAAATCTGTCAAAAAAAGAATATGCATCAAAGCTGACTATATCTGCCGAAGAACCAAGTACCAGCGACCAGTCGGAATTGGCGCAAACATGTATTCCTGCGATACCGCCTTCTGAATGAACGGCTCCTATAACTTCTTCAAAACATTTTTCTACTTCATCGCTTGATATACCTATAAACGCAGATGAGCCGAAACCGGCGAGTGCGGGTTCATCAAAAAAAATAATTACGGGAACTCCGAATTTTGAAAGCTCTCTGACCTGCCATCTGGCTTTGAGAGCCAAAAGCTTTACAGCCGCATCCCTTATCTGTTCGTCATAAAATATCGCCTTTCCATCCTGGTCGTTCATACCTGTGCAAAAAGTTAGAGGGCCTGTTATCTGGCCCTTAACTGCAGCCGGGGGAACGGAAACCGCCTTTAATTGCTTTGTAAACTCAAAAAAAACCACTTGCTGTATCCTCTGTTAGGACAAATCTTGATCCGGAAAGATCGCCCTCACCTTCAAGTACAGCCATGTAGTCTTCATAAAATTTAAGAAGATCTTCACCAAAACCACCTGCGCCGGTATCTATATAAGCTTTTTCTTTTTCAACAACAAGTCCCGGCAAACCGGGAAGAAACTGTGCAATCATTCCTTCTTCTTTATAAACCGGAAGCTGAACCCATAAGGGAATTTCAGGAGTATATCTGAAAACAAGTTTTACAGCTTCTGCATGATTATCCATAGGAAGGCTTCCTATTAAAGCAGGAAGACCGTTTGCCTGAAAGTTTTTAATCATAATTCATTCTCCTTTCATGCCCTACCAGCCTGATTTTCAGGCTTCAGCAATAATCCATTGTTAAAATAACTATCATGAGATCAATAAATTTGCAAGGAATAGATAGTCTTGCCGGCAGGCAAGTTTGTTGGCCTTGAAACCGGAGGTTTTTTACTTTGCCGTCCAAGCTTTGACTTTCTTACCTGGGTGGCTTCCTCCAAATGATTGTTTAACCCTATGGATATAGGTTTTTTATCTCAGCATTGGAAATGCAGGGGATCAGGATAAATACAAGTAACCAAAAGAGGGCTATAATATTCCCATTCAGACTATTCAATTTGAGTGATAGCTGTGGTGCATGATGCCTTACCTTAATCATGCCTCCCTGAAAACCCGCTATTTCTAATCATGCGGACCTGCATACGGGGTATTGTAAAGACTGGGGAAGAAAAACCGCCAGCTACCCGATTCGAATGCTATCAGGCTGAGGCTTGCAGCAATCTCTCTGCAAGCCAGATCTTGATAATTGACTGTCGGGGAACACCGAGTCGCCTGGCCTCTTTATCCAGAGAATGAATCATCCAGAGCGGGAAATCAACATTGACTCTTTTTTGCTCCTGTTCAGGCCGTCTGGCTTTTGAAAGATCCAAGTGCTTTATAACGCTTTTTCCCTCATCAAACTTCTTGTCAAAGTCTTTAGCTTTCATATATCTCAATCTCTTCATCTCTCGCCCGGCGCACAGAGATAATCCTTATGTTCTCACCACGATATGTGATAACTCCTGACCAGTGCTTTACTGCTATCTTTCCAATAACCAAAAAACTCTGTTCATCCGTTGTTCTTGCCGGGATTTCCAATAAGTCGGGATCTTCCCAAAGCGTTTGGGCTTCAACAAAATCAATCCCATGCTTCTTTTCGTTGTTTTTTGATTTTATGGGATCAATTTCTATTTTAATCTCTCCCAAATTTCTATTTTCTAATTTCAAGTTTCAAGCCGTAAACGACTACAAGATTTCTCCCTTCGGTAGAAATGACAAAAAGAGGGGTTTCCGTTCAGGCACTAAATATCTAAATTCGAATGCCGTAATAAGCTGGCAGGAAGGAACTCTGCCTTGCTCGAAGTTTAGTTATCCAGACCTGCTCAAACTCTAAGCCGAACGACCTTCCTGATCAGGCTTCATCACTTAGAGGGTAACGGTTTTTATGGCGACCTCTCTCTTCTTTGTTTAATAATTCTCTACATTCGTGAATAAATGCAAACGAGTTCCGGTGGTCATGTTCTTGGGTGTCTGCATGTAACCTGTAAAAGATTGACACTAAACTATACTGGTGTTATACCACAAAAAGTCACAAATTGCGGTTTTTCGCTGGCCATGAACACCAATAGCTGCGTTGCTCAGGCTTGAAATAGCCTGCTATTCCGCACCTTCGCGCCTTGCTCTTGATGCTCATTGCTCACCGAAAAAAACGCAATTTGCAACCTTCCGAGGTATATATTTTAAAATTATATCATATAATCTTTGTGGAAGAAAATAATTTATTTCTCGCTCGTCTGGAAAATTTAACCTGTTATGGCAGATATTATATCACTTGATAGTAAACTTCATTTAACCAGAGATAAGAAAGCCAGTCTAATAAAAAAACGCAAAATTCTTGCGATACAGAAGGTTTTTCAATGTACACGGTGCTCCTTTAAATGCGAAAAATGCGGCTCTCAAATCAGTCTTGCACATCAAAAGAAAAAGGATTCCCGCAACATTAAGGTCTCATATCGACTCTGCCAGAGTTGCATGGAAGAATTTAATGACTATATTGAAAAAATTAAGGGAAAAGGAGACTCTGACTCTTACTGGCACAATGATGCCTGGATAGATGTCTGGAAAACGTGGATAAACCATCAGAATGCCATTAACCAATATCTAAAGTCAAAAGAGTTTAAGCAGCTTCTGCAGGAATTTAAACAAAACGAGCCCAACAAATAGGGTCTCATAGGAGGATTTTATGTTTGGAATCGGCATGCCTGAACTTATAATAATACTTGTTATTATTCTAATTATATTCGGAGCAGGCAAACTTCCGGAAATCGGAGCAGGTGTAGGCAAAGCAATAAGGAATTTTAAAAGCGCAACAACCGATGCTGATAAAAAAGAAGCTGATAAACTGAACAGTAGCGATAAAGGTGATAAATCATAAATAGACTTTCAGATAAATAATTTCAACCTGTGCGGTTAGCCATTAGCTGTCAATCGTCATCTCTCCAAAATTTGTTATAATCAGAAATAATGTAGGAGCGGTTTTAACCGCGACCTATTGATGCAGATCACCAACAAATGTAAATTTACTCATATATGGTCGGGGTTAAAACCCCTCCTACAGGCAGTATATTCCCAAATGGAAAACTTATTTAAAACTCAATCCTAACCGCACAGCTCGAATAATTTCACTGTGTTATCAGTCGTCGACGTATAACTAATACGCCTTCCTCCTTCTGGCCTTGTGAAATTAATTATCTGAAAGTCTAAAGCTTTAATTTTGTTTCAACAGGTTTTACATTGATAATATTCCGGAACCAACCGCCCAGCACAACACTATTACTGTAATAATCGCACAACTTCCGGCAAGAATTTTGTGAAGCAGGCTTTCTTTAGTTCTTTCATTATAACCCATAAAAAATCCAAGAGCAGCCCCTGCCAATATTCCAGCCCCGTGCCCCCAGTTATTTATGCCAGGCATAACAAAACCGAACAGCATAATTCCAAGCGCCCATCCTCCGATTTGCCTGTAAATAGCCTGCCCATATGTTCCGCCGCGGCTTTTGCCATAGTAAATCGCTGCCCCTATCAAACCGCATATGGCGGCAGAAGCGCCTATGGTGAATGTAACACCGGCTAAATAAGAAATCCTGAAACCGATAATTCCGCTTAGAGTATAGATGATAAACATCCGATAAACACCATATTCCCGACTGACCAGGGGTGCTATCTGACTGAAGGCAAACATATTAAAAAGAATGTGGAATATTCCTCCGTGAAGGTAATTGGCAGAGACTATTGTCCACCATCCGTGCATATTGTCAACTGGAATGGTCCCTGTTGCTCCCAGTAACAAAAGGCTTCTGTTTTCAGGAGACAGAATATAAAGTGGATTAAACGAAAGGCCCGGCAAACGGGAATTAAACAAAAGCGATATAAAGTACATGCCTATGT
>Ga0255446_1011_pt1 | contig 13864 bp, 7 predicted proteins | sample ANMaggSSYBR02D10_FD_182661 | JGI IMG/M metagenome (GOLD analysis project Ga0255446, IMG submission 182661) | Sediment cell enrichment communities from methane seep in Santa Monica Basin, California, United Staets - ANME aggregate JGI... | ecosystem: Environmental > Aquatic > Marine > Cold seeps >...
TAACGATAAAATCTTCAATATCGCTGCTGAATGGTTTATGCTTTACCATCACATAGTCGAAAGTCCCGGTATGAGGCAAACCGATTTCACTGAAAACAACAAGATCATTCCGTGTCTTAAAATAGTGATCAGCAATGTTCTTAAAAACAATATTATCTTGCAGAAATCGTCTGGGACATAAAGCTACAATGCTATTGCCATACCTTACAGAACACACACCCATTGGATATCTGATAAGACGACTCTGTTTGTTACATTTATTTTTCACAAAAGGACACCAGTACTTTTTAGAACCTTTCTCTGGAAGTTCTGAAACTGCTTTGATGGGGTATCCGAATACTTCAGCCGGATGCTTTGCCATTGTTATTCTTTCCTCCGATTAAACGTTTCCATCCTTTTCTGATATCTTCTTCGCTGGCATCTGAGCCTAAAAACCAGCCCAGAGCTGTTCCGCAATCATGACAAAATCTGTAACTGTCTGTAATCTCAATCAGTGAAGGTTTTAACCATTTCCCGGGTTTCTCTTCACCAATATTTGGTTGCAGTACCAGCACGGTATCGTGTTTCAGAGATTTTAAGCCCATAATATGAACGGATATGGGATTTTCGGAAAATACAACATACCGATTGACTAAGGTAAACTTTGCCTTTTTCAAAGAAAGAGTCAATTCGGCCCATGCTTCCGGTTTCCAGTGATGGAAAGTAAAGATGAGTCTGCCATATTCTTTATTAAGAACCCGAAAACAATTTTTCCATATTTTACCTAAGACCTCACCATATTTGCGGCCGTCTGAGCTGCCTCCCTCTGATACTGCTGACTCAAGAGGGTTGTAATGCCAATCTGCTTCGTGCGGCAATAATCGACACAACCATACTCGAAAAAATTTTGACAGGTCACTATATTGTACGCTGTCAAAGTATGGAGGATCGGTAACCACATAGTCTGCTATTCCGTCAGGAAGATCAACGCCAGCAGCAGCATCACCCTGGAGTATTAAGAATTTACGTTCTCCCTGTCTCAGGGATTTCCAGTCGTTTACTGGTTCGCCTGCATCTATCTCTCCGATGATTTTTATTTTTGTGCGGCGGCCATCGGTTATCATGGTTTCAACAGGCTCAATAGCCCATTTCCATGCTTTTTGGATACGGTCATTGAAAAGTCTGTTCAATGTTCCGGATGTATTGCCGGAAAAAACAGGGTTGTTTTCCAGGGCAGTATATGGGAATGAATAGGCATGATGAGAAAATACATGACGAATCGCACCAGATCTACGAATATCACTCCCCTTATATCCGCACAGAAGGCAATTAAACTCTAAAGAAGTAGAAACCAGCAATGCCAACCACAATTGATCTTCAGCATGTAGTGTTGACAGGCAGTGCAAAGAAGCGCTTAAATAGAGCAATTGCCTGTGAGTAAACAGCTCTTGAAAGCTGTTGATATTTCGCCTCAAAAGGTCCCTGGATTTTGGGCCTCTGGGGATACGAAAGTCCTGGGAGTTTCCAAAACTTATATGTTTTGTTTGAGAAAGGGCTTGAGTTATTACTGCCAGATCATCATTGTCCACTGATTTAAAAAACGCCCTATGTTCGGGGCATGACCCGACAATTACCAGGGGAATATAACGCTTTGAAAATGGTTCATCTAAAATGTCGTCAAATACAGAACCGCATTTTTCACAACACCTGGTACCTTTTAAAATTAATGGAGTGTTTGCTTGCTTCTGGCAGGTATGAGTTTTACCTGTGTAAACTTCGTGGCATATTGAGCAGATATTTACATCATGGTGATTATCTTCTCGTAATAAAAGGCTATCCACAAAAATCACTTCTCTGCATGAACACCTTTTACGCAGCCCGTACAATGTAAACTGGATTTCACTTTCCAGATTGCAGGTGGGGCATAACGTTTTGTATAATGGAGTTAATTTGTCCTTCAATGCTTTGAAAAACCAGCTAAATATATCCTTTTTATGTTTTAGAGAAGATTGAGTTAAACTTGCTTTTGCCTGAAGGACAGGGATCGGATCAATATCTATTCCTATAACACTTGCTCCCATTCGAATGGCCTCATGAAGAATCGTACCACCACCCATCATGGGATCAAAAATAATTTTGCTTTCCAGGCCACCAGCTTCATAAAAATTTCGTTTTCCCGAATGCTGTACCAGTTGCTTAAGTATGTAACGAAAGGTAGTGCCGGACCGACGAGCCCACCATTTATGTAAATAAGTATTTGGTCTGTATAAATGCTTATTATATGACTCAAGAGCTGCAAGCTTATTAGCCTCATCTTCAGGAAAATATTTATCAATTGGTATTTCTGGTGGTATTTCCGACACAGAAGTATTATCAAGCTGGCTGTCGTTAAAGTTAAGGGCTAATTGAAAAGATTGGCGCATTGATAAATTCCTGTCTCTTGCAGAACAAAATTACCTGCAAATTCAATAAGTTCAAAGCTTGCGCTGCATCAGATGATTTTGGTTGTGAATCAATGATGATGGTTTCGTAAAAAGTCTGGCAAAATCTTAGTGACCGCAATATATGGTGTATTTACTACTTTTGCTATACCAATAAGTTGTGGTAGTAATTCCAATTTTTGACTTTTTACGAGACCGTCAATGATATTCTGTGTTTTTAATTTAAAAATGGTTATTTCGTCAAGAACAATGATACTGATAGTATTTAGTGGAGAACTATAACCAGCAATTCTCATTTTGAATATAAATTTTGCTAATGATAGCCGTATTGGGTTATTTATCAAGCAAATTCAAAATGTATATCGGCGAAATAGAGAGAACTAATGATATGTTGTGCTTCTGGAAAAGTTATTTTTCAATCCAGAACATGATTAACCATGTTTGTAGTCAGTTTTTAGAAAAACCAATTCATTGATGCTCGGAAATTCCGTCATTTTAGTGCCAATACTGATTTAACTGTTCAACTAAATGAGACACAAATGTAATTTAACTTGTATCCGGAACATACAGCTCGAGTCCGTGTATCATAAAAGATAACATGGCATCCCAACTATCAAAGTACGAATATCGGGTCAAGGCGCGTATATCATCAAAAAAGGTTTGGCGCGTGGGAAGGTTATCACGAATCAGTTTATATTTATCATCCATTATCTCAAGTACTGTGTGAAATAAGAAAGCCAGCAGGTTTAAGGTTAACAAAAGAGAGGATAGGTGCTTTTTGCCATGACCATAATTGTGTTCAAGGTGATATCCCTTTGTTTTCAGGGTGTTGTTATTTTCGTTTTCCACTTTCCAGCGTGTTCGGCCATCCCTTACAATCTCTTTTACATTGTTCTTTGAAATCTTAAAATTGGTTGCAAAAGCATTCTTGTACAAGATTTTTCCATCTGGCGAAGTTGTAATAAGTTCGCACCAGTTTACTTCCAGAGCATCATCGCCGTCACGTAAAGGCACTTGATTTACAAAACGATATGTATCAATTTCGTGGGTCTTTCCTGTCCATCGTCTCTCTACTACTGTTTGGATAGCCTTCATCGCCTCCAATTCTTCCAACCATTCGTAAAGTATCTTATGGGAATCAGGTTTACATACTAAAATGTAATCAAGTCCTTCATCTAACATCAAAACGCATAACGGTTGCTTGCAATACAAATCATCGCCCAAGACGGTGATCCCAAACTCTTTATACATCGGTGCATATTGGCGAATCCAACGTTTGGCCGCCGCATTCTCACAGTCTTGTTTTTTGTGCCCATCTTGCGGTGTGATGAATTCCGGTTGTAACGGAATGACTTTGTTATTCCCTGGCGCCACAATTACTGGGGTAACAACAGTATGAAAATAGGTTGTCGTGCCGTTTTTATGTTCTTTTTTGCTACAGTTTTTACAATGAATCGTTTTCGAAGAAAAATACTGCGTGCCGTCAAATGCGCACAATAAGTTACCATTGAAGGAACGAAATACATTCAGACAACCTGATGCATTTAGCCCATTAAAAATATATGAAAACATAGGGAATGCATAGGAAGGGTGTACCACATCCATCAAATCTCTGATGTGATTATCGCTTGGGATTTTTTGCATCCCGAATAGAGATTGAGCATTGCTTTTCCCTTTTGCTTTTTGCATAGTATCTTGAAATGCCAGAAAAGATGGGCTCTGAGTAAAAAAAACAGAAAAAGCGCCCAACGCCGCATCTTCAATGGTGTAACAAGTATTTGCCCCGGTACGCTTGTCTGGGAAATCAGATATCAAAGAGCGAAAATGTTTCACCATATTGTCAAACGAAAACTCTGTGAGCTTTCGTTTGAGCAAAATTTTATTTTCTATCTCTTCGGAACAGCGCATTCGATCCTTCTGGATAATAAAGATGTAAATCAACATCTTCCAATATCAAAAATGAATGCGGCTGTCTATAGAAAAGATATCTTATAATATTAAATAGTTATCGATTTGCAGCAAAATTTGATGGAGTATGAAAATGTCTGAAGCTTCCTTATGAAGCTGAGCTAAAGTCATAATTAGAATTGCTGAACTATAACGTCCAAATTATGAATTATCTGTCAGCAACTTCCCAAAGTGAATAGTTTTATCAAAAAAATCACTTTTCACAACGGACTCGCTTATTTCACCTTCATAAATCAATACAGGGCGAATGGAAATATTTTTAGGCCTTTTCAGTGTTGCAATTTTTTTATCAATTTCATTTATCACATTGCGATTTATTTTTTTCTGAAATTTAATTTCACACAGGTAAAGCGTATTAAATTTTGTTTGAATGAGGAGATCAATCTGGCATGCGCCTTTGTTTGTTTTGGTTGGATTTTGAAAATATGGTGACGCACTTATTATACTATTAAAATCTATTCCGATATATTTAATAACCGCAGGTATATTATGCATAACAAGATTTTCAAACTGCAAAGCTATTATACTATTCCATCCGGGTAGATTTTCGATTCCGGTATATTGAAACAATCCTTGTTCTATTTTAGCTTTAACGGGATCAATATATTTCAAATAAAACCTTAGATAATTATCCTTTATTCTGTATTTACTCAGCCTGGATTGTTTGCCTTTAAAATTATATACATAATCTCTTTTGATAAAGCCTGATACTTCCAGATCGTGCAGATATTCACTTATATCACCGTTTCGCGGTTTTCCTGTGAGCTTTGCAATTTCACTAACGGAACAATTTTGTTTTGAGAGAGCTTTTACGATCTTCTTATATATTTTAGCCCGTTTGTTAAAGATATCATTGAATATTTTTTCAAACTCTTTAACAAGAATACCTTCTTTATCAAAACACATTTTTTTGATATTTTCTTCAGCGCTCTCCTTGATATTTATTTCTTCCAAATATTTAGGAACTCCTCCCGTTACTGAAAGAAGCTTCAATTTTTCCATGGATGAAATCAGATTTTTTTTTCTCTGCCAGAATTTGTTGCAATCCGCTAAAGGCAGCTCTTCAAGATTTATTTCAAGGGAAATCCGTCCTACAAAATCTGTATCTTTTAAGATATTCTTATCAATCCATGATGAGGCAGACCCGCACAATACCAAAACAAGACGGTCATTTTTTTTAAACCTTGTGTCCCATGCAATTTTGAGCTTTCCCGGAAAATTCGAATCCTTGGCTGCCATCCATGAAATTTCATCGAGAAGAATTAAGGTTCTTCCTTTACGTGTATGGCTTGAAAGATGTGAAAACGCATCATTCCAACTTTCCAGCGGTACCGCTGGAATATCAAAAATGTTTTTCATCTGTTCACTGAAATTTTTACGCTGATCTGAATCTGTGATAGAATCTCTTGGTGCAATGCCCTGAATCTCACAAAAAAAATCAAATTTTTTACTGAATTCCTGGATCAGGGTACTTTTCCCTATCCGCCGCCGCCCACTTACAACCACCAAACTCGCTGTCTTTTTTCCCAAGAGCCCATTGAGTTTTCTTAGTTCTTCTCTTCGGCCATAAAACATAATTTTCCTCGAGACCTTTGCAAAACGTCCCCTTTTGCCCGATTACTGCGTCAGTCTCAAATTTCAATCCTCGAAATACTCAATGTATTCCTGTGGTTGAAATTTTCGCCTTCCTTGTACTCGAACAAAATTGAACATTTTTCAAAGGTCTCTCCTCTACAAAATGATTTTTGAAGTTTTATAGAGCAGTGTATATCACATAATTTTCATCTATACAACGTTTTTTATCGTTTTATAGAGGTTTTTAGGTCACATTAAACACCTCTATAAATCGCCTTTTATTTTTTCTGCCACTGGCAGGACCGAGCCTTATCACCCTTTGGCAGATATGTTTTGATCAACCGTTAACTGTGAACTGTTAACCGTGAACGGTTACTTTTATTGTTTGAAGGGAGTTGATGATCGGCTTGATTTTGTTCTTATGTTCGGGCGGTACAAGCAATAGCGTCATTGGCAGGTTTTTTATAAGTTCTTTTCCCGGATTTGTCAGATTTTTCATAGCGTAACTTTTACGATTATCTTCTGATTCCATAAAAAGCAGAACATCTGTAAAATTTCCTGAAAAACCCTGCTGATCAATATGTTCTATATACTGTAAAAAAAACATTATTTACGGTCAGGACAAATTCATCCATTTCAGCTTTGTCAACGCACTTCGTTTTTGAGACCATACATCTGCAACTAAACGGTCTGGCCGCATAAATTGGGCATTCATCATTCATTAATAACGGACATCTTCCCCATGAGCTGTCTATTTCTTCGTCCGGAAGCTCCTTTCCCTGAATACAAAGATCAGCTATTTTGTTTGTAGTTATTATTGGCTGAAAACGTTTTTTGTAAGATTTGTCCTTAATTTTTTTGAATAATTCTGATTTACTGTTTTCAATCAAGTGATCGGCAATCTTATAACCTTCAAGCGTTGTCATAGTCACATTGCGCGTGCAGCAAGTAGAACAATATTTTTGACATGCCGGTTCAAGACTGTCTGTAAATGAGTCATAAATTTTGTAAATCTGGTCCAGAACATCTATTCTATCGGACAAGTCCATTTTTCCTCCAGACTTTGAATTTAAAAAGATTAGTTTTTTACGAAGCCGTCATTATTCATATTTAGCGCCTGAACGAAAACCCATGACACAAGATTTGTTGGGTTCGCTCACTGAAACCATAGTTTGGTAATTGTTTGATATTCGTAGGTTGGGTTGAGGCACGAAACCCAACATAACTGATTGCGCTCAACCCAACCTACCAAAAACCGGATTTTTCATTCAGACACTATTTAAAAAGACCTTGTTTTACAAGTTGCAATAGCTATTTAAGAAATGATATGCATATGTTAGCAATAGAAAACGGTAACTTCTCAATAAATCCGGGCAACTTTTTAAAAATTTTTATCGTCATTCTCGCGAAGGCGGGAATCCAGTGCTTTTTCGGATTTTCCGGATTCCCGTTTTCACGGGAATGATGTTTGGCACCGGAACTTATTGAGAAGTTACCAAAAAACGTATTCCCGGTCAAAAAAACAGGTGGATGTTATGAAAAGCAAAGTCTATTTTATTGATTTAAAAGCCTCATATAAGGAAAACCTTCTTTTGAAGATTGGAAGACTTCTTGACACTTCGGGCCTTGGTTCAGCAGTCAAAAAAAGAGATCTGGTTGCTGTTAAAATGCATTTTGGGGAGCAGGGGAATACTGCTTTTATCCGGCCTGTATTTATAAGGAAGATTATTGAAAAAATAAAAGAAGCAGGAAGTTTTCCATTCCTTACAGATTGCAATACCCTGTATGCCGGTACACGAAGTGATGCTCCACATCATCACATAACAGCTATTCAAAACGGATTTGCTTATTCAGTGATTGATGCTCCGGTTATCATAGCGGATGGGCTGAGGGGGCGCAGTGAAACTTCTGTGGTTATAAATCAGAAGCGTTTTAAAAGAGTATATATTGGATCTGAGATTATACGGGCGGATTCGCTATTATCAGTGGCTCATTTTAAGGGACATGAACTTTCCGGTTTTGGCGGGACAATTAAGAATCTTGGCATGGGATGCGCATCGAAAAGGGGAAAGCTGGCTCAACATTCAACAGTGAGCCCTAAAGTTAAAAGAAAAAAATGTGTCGGCTGTGGTGAATGCGTGAGTCATTGCGCTAAAAAAGCCATAAGGCTGATAAAAGATAAGGCGACTATTGATCCTGAAAAGTGTATGGGCTGTGGAGAGTGCATCATTATTTGCTCCAACAATGCAATACAGATTCAATGGAATCAGGATATACCTGTTTTTCTCGAAAATATGGTTGAATATTTGATGGGTGTTTTAAAGAATAAAAAGGGTAGAACATTATTTTTGAATTTTATTACCGATGTTTCACCCGAATGTGACTGTCTACCACATAATGATGCACCTATTGTAAGAAATATAGGTATCGTTGCTTCAAAAGACCCCGTTGCTATTGATCAGGCCTCTGTAGATCTTGTTAACAATGAGCAGGCTCTCCCTGGATCGCGCCTTAAGAAAAATACTAAACCCGGGGAAGATAAGTTCAGGGGTATACACCCAAAAGTGGACTGGTCCATACAGCTTGAATATGCTGAAAGTATTGGGCTGGGGAGCCGCAACTATGAACTTATTACCATCTGAAAGGCGAGTTCAAGTTTACTCACCTTTGGTGCGGGAATAAGTGCCTAAAGTGAGCTAAAGTATATTAAAGTGCCTAAAGTTAATGAATGCGCCTTCGGCACTGCCAATTCTAACTTTTTTACCATACAATTTTGCTCATTTTGTTTCTATCTGAACTTATAACGGCTACCAACATAAAGCGGGACACTTTCCGCCATTTTGTCCCTATAGCAATTCCGCAATCAAGAGTAGAGGCGGGTTTCAAACCCGCCTCTACTGGCTGGCGGGCTGTCCCGCCTTACGTTGGTAGCCCTTATAACCAAGTTCTTAATATCTATAGCACGCCGAAGGCGTACCACAACTTTAGGCATTTTAGGCACTTTAGCTCACTTTAGGCACTTAAAATTCTCCTTATAACGGTTCCAGAAATCTTCCTGAGTAAACTTATGTTCCTGGGTACCATGGTGTTCGACTGAAAAGCTGGCGCAAACAGCACCCATTTTTGCAGAAGTAATCAGATCTTTTCCCATTACCATACCTTTAATCATTCCTGCGCGAAAGGCATCGCCTGCGCCTGTCGGATCAGAGACGACAAGTGCTTTTGCTGACGATATTTTTGTTTCCTGGTCCTGCAAATATACTATTGAGCCGTTTTCACCCAGAGTTGTAATAATACTTTTTGTAATTTTAAGAAGATCTGAATTTTCAAGTTCAGTAGCTTTTTTTATCATTTCCAGCTCATAGTCATTTGATATCAACATTTCGGAATCGGTAATTATTTCTATCATCCGGCCCCCTGACAGTGCCGTGATTGACTGGCCGGGATCAAAAATATAGGGGATACTGTGTTCCTTGTAGATCCGGCCGTAGTTTATCATATCTTCGATATTACCCGGAGCTATAATTGCTATTGCCTCTTTTCGATCAACTTCGTCAAATTTATAGAGCGAGGGATATTTCATTGCTCCCGGGTTAAAACCCGTAATCTGGTTATCTGCTTTGTCTGTGGTAATATAAGCACCTGCGGTGAATTCTTCCGGAATTTTCCGAATGCCGGTTAACGGCAGGTTATGTTGATGCAGCCATGTTTCATAGCTGTCAAAATCTTTGCCGGCAGTTGCCAGAATCAGCGGCTTTTCTCCTAATAAAGAAAGGCTGTAAGCAATATTTCCTGCTGTGCCTCCAAATTTCTCGATAAGGCCGTTAACCATAAAGCAGACATTTAGAATATGTATTTTCTCAGGTAAGATATGATCTTCAAATTTTCCAGGAAAGTCCATTATGCGGTCATAAGCCAGTGACCCGGACACAAATATTTTCATACGATCACCCCTAAAACATTATTTTTAAATTCATCTATGCCGATACGTTCAATAAAGCGCTCTGTTCTTTCTTTTTTCGTAAGCGTTCACGGAACTTTGAAATTAGAAATTTGGCCTTCATGCTTTTGTACTGTTGATGAACGTATTCAATTTTGGGCCGAGTTTTTCAACTATTGCTTTGTATTCTGTTGCGCTTGACTCAGATAAAACTTTTCTTCTGATTTCTCCTAATTTCTACTTTCCAATTTCAAGTTTCAAGCCGTGAACGGCTACCTTTTTTATTATCAACTTTTATTACCAAAAATCAATACTTCTTAATCAGAAATTTACAAACTCATTTTGTAACAATTTAGCCTTTTGAAAAAGAATTTGACGAGATAACAGGATAAACAAGATTTTATTTAAAGTGCACAGACAAAGCTAACTTTCATTGTAGCTACACCTCGAAAGGCCACAAATTGCGGTTTTCGCTGGCCATGAACATCAATAGCTGCGTTGCTCAGGCGGATGGTAGGGGCACGATGCATCGTGCCCCTACTTCGCGCCTTGCTCTTGATGCTCATCGCTCACCAAAAAAAACGCAATTTGCAACCTTCCGAGGTATAAATTTGGATTAACAGGAAAAGTTCCGATAATTTAAATCCTGAATATCTTGTAAATCCTGTCCAAAAAAATAATATTTTAAAGAGCTAAAGTGTTACCTCATTTTTATGTAACATTAACCGGCCTTGCCTATCCCAAAGAAATTATCCGAAGGGAAAATTTGTGGTTTGACCCTTCATAGTGTGTATGATATTGAAATTGTATAATTAAACCTAAATTGAGCGATTTTTTACTCTACCTGCACCAATCTCTTGCGCATCAAGGACTTGCGAAAAGTCTCGACATATCCATTGGTATGCCTGCGCTTTTCGCAAACCTTGCTGCATCAAGATCTTAGCACATTTCTTCCCAAAAAATCGCTCAACTTAGGTTAAAGTTATGACACCGTTCTTTCCAAGCGGAGAACTGACATATGTTTAGATTTTTACATGCTGCCGACATTCATTTAGACAGCCCTTTGCATAAGCTCGATTACTACGAGGGCGCTCCGGTTGATGAACTTCGCCAGGCGACCCGCCGGGCATTAGACAACCTGGTTCAGACTGCTATCAGGGAAAATGTGTCCTTTGTTCTCATCAGCGGAGATCTTTATGACGGAGATTGGAAAGACTACAACACTGGCCTGTATTTTGTATCACAAACAAGCAAGCTGCGTGACGCAGGCATTTCCGTATACATTGTGGCCGGGAACCACGATGCTGCCGGCAAAATTTCGAGGGTGCTCCGGTTTCCTGAAAGTGTGCATCTGTTTCCAAATCACAAGCCCGCAACACTTCGCATCGGCAATATAGAAGTCGCCATTCACGGCCAGAGCTTTGCTTCGCCGGCCGTAAAAAAGGATCTCTCAGTTAAGTACCCGCCGCCCCTGCCAGGCTGTTTCAACATCGGTATGCTGCACACATGCGTCACAGGTCGTGAGGGACATGAGCCGTATGCCCCTTGCACCCTGGACGGGTTGCGATCAAAAGGATACGACTACTGGGCTCTGGGGCATGTTCATCAGCACGAAGTGCTCATGGATGATCCGCTAATTGTGTTTCCGGGAAATATTCAGGGCCGCCATGTCCGGGAGACCGGCCCCAAAGGCTGTGTGCTTGTTTCCGTTGATGACAGCGGGCGGCCTGAGCTGGAATTCAAAACTCTGGACGTTATTCGCTGGGTTATTGTAAATGTGGATACATCCGGTGCTGATAGTGGTTACGAGGTGGTTAATCGATTCAATAAATACCTTGAAGCTTGTTTGGACGAAAATGAGGGCTTGCCGCTGGTGGCTCGTGTTGTAATCAAAGGGAATACGCAATCCCATAGTGAACTTGCTTCAGATATGGAGCGGTGGACCAATGAGATCCGGTCGGCGGCTTTGGATACCAGCGGAGGGCAGGTTTGGGTTGAAAAAGTGAAGTTCCACACGAAGCCGCCTTTATCTGACAAAGCCTTGAAATCAGCGGACGGGGCCATAGGAGAGCTTGTTCATCTTCTTGATGAGTTGCAATCCGACCCGGACCGTTTGCATGCACTGGCAGATGAACTGGCAGACCTTGAAAAAAAAGTTCCCAGAGAACTGAAAGAAGGTGCGGACGGAATGAAATTTGACGATCCCAAATGGCTTGGCAGCTTACTTGATCAGGTGCGCCCGATGCTCCTTCAGCGGCTTGTTCGTAAAGAGGAATCCGAATGAAAATTTGCGAGATAAGGCTTATTGCTTTCAGTCCTTTTACTGATGTTCGAATTGACCTGAGTGGAGGAAAGGAAGGCCTGCACATCATATACGGCCCCAACGAGGCGGGTAAAAGCTCAGCCTTGCGGGCGCTGAGGCACATGCTTTATGGTATTCCTGAGCGGTCATTAGATGATTTTCTTCATCCATATACGAAAATGCGAGTCGGAGCTGCCATTCAACGCAAAGACGGCGATGTCCTGGAGTTTGTCCGTCGCAAGGGCAGGAGCAACACCCTGCGCGCAGCGGATGATAAAACCGTGCTGGATGAGTCCATTCTTCATCAGTTTTTAAGCGGTGTGAATGCCGATGTCTTTTCCACCATGTTCGGCATAGCCCATGCCGACCTGGTCCGTGGCGGCAGAGAAATCATTCAGGGCGGCGGAAGTATGGGCCAAATTATTTTTGCCGCAGGATCAGGTGTTGCCAATCTCCGTGCAGTTCAGGAAGAACTCCAATCCGAAATCGATTTTCTTTTTAAACCATCGGGGCAGAAGCCAAAAATCAATGAAGCACTTAGCAAACTAAACAAAAACCGTAAAGAGTTGCGTGATGCACAACTGCCAAGCCAGGAGTGGGTCAACCATGATCAGGCATTGCAGGAAGCGCAGGCTCGTAAGCAGGCTGTTGATCAGAAGCTGGCGCATAAACAGCGAGATCGACACCGCCTGGAACGTATCAAGGAAGCGCTGCCCTTTATTGCCAGACGTAGAGACTTGATAGAGGATTATAAAAACTACGCAACTGCCGTCCTGCTTCCTGAAAATTTCAGAGATGAAAGACATGGGCTAATCACAAAGCTCAGCGTCGCTGAAGACGATCGCACTCAGACACTACAAGTTATCGAAACACTCAAACGAGATATGGCGAAACTACAAGTTTCCGAAGGGCTGATAGAAAATTCAGGGCTTATTGAGGAGATTCATCAAGAGCTGGGCAGTCATCGCAAGGCAGCCAGGGATCGCATCCGGCTTCAGACACGCAGAGATGTGCTGAGAAGCGAGGCAAAGGATATACTTCGTGGTCTTTGTGATGATTTACCCCTTGAAGATGCAGAAAAACTTCGCATAAAGAAAGCCGACAAAGTCGGGATTCAGGAACTTGGCATAAAGTTTGAGCGGATCATAACTCGTATAGAAAATACCCGGGAGGCAATACCAAAGATTTCTGATCAGATTAACGATCTCGACACGCAATTGAAAACGCTTGATGAACCCAAACCGATAGATCAATTGAAAATTGCCATAGAACAGGCAGAAGAGTATGGCGTGCTTGAAAACCGATGGCGTGACGATCAGACAGAGATCCTAAATGATGTAAAAACACTGGAAATAAAGTTAAGCAAACAGTCATTATGGGCAGGCTCCATCGAAGAAATTGAAGGGCTCCGCATACCATCGCTGGAAACTATTGATGAATTTGACGACCGAACTGATAAGGCAGAGCGTACGGCTGCCGAACTAAAATCTGAAAGCAAAAGACTGCATGGCGCGCAAGCAAAGATTGAACAACAAATCGAACAACTCCAATTAGAACAAGAGGTGCCTACCGAGGAAGACTTGCAGGATTTAAGAGATGCGCGTGAGCAAGGCTGGCAGTTAGTGCGCAGTACTATAAAAGGCGATTTTGTGCCCGATG
>Ga0255446_1012_pt1 | contig 13735 bp, 14 predicted proteins | sample ANMaggSSYBR02D10_FD_182661 | JGI IMG/M metagenome (GOLD analysis project Ga0255446, IMG submission 182661) | Sediment cell enrichment communities from methane seep in Santa Monica Basin, California, United Staets - ANME aggregate JGI... | ecosystem: Environmental > Aquatic > Marine > Cold seeps >...
AATCGATTGCCGCCAGTTTACGTTCATTAACACTGCCGGAATCAAAGCGGGCAACCGGAATGTACTTCCAAAAGACAGTATGGATAATAGTTCTTTCCTGCTTGTCCCGCTCTTTTATTATATGAAAGCCTCTGTATTTTCCGGTTTTAATCGTCATGGAAACGATGATACCAGAAACGTTTGAAAAAGCAAGAGAGAAATGAATTTTTTTATTATAGTTATTTCAGCAAGTTAGTTTTTTCGATCTCTAAATTGCACACTTTTACTTGAGAAATTCAGGCACAATGATTTCAGATAGTTAAATACTAAGATTGCTATTTACCGTGATCTCTGATGTTTTATGAGTGATAATTCGGAATTAAATCCTTTCATAAATGAAGATTTTTGTCTTGTACTTTTTTATATCGTATGAAATTTTCTTATTATGTTGACCGCGAAATTCCGTTACTTTTATGTTAGGAAATGATTACTTGCGCTGGAAAACCTAACCGCACAGCTCGCAGACTTTTTTATAACTGCTCTGTATTTCATATTATCACCTCACAAATGGTATATCCAAATCCTTACATATTTTCCTCGCTAATTCATCAACAACTTCATTATGTCTCGGAACCTCTGTTTTCAATCTTCCTCTTTGATAGATACTGGAATAGGGGACATCCTATATTCCTCCTGTCAAGAAAAAAATGAAGAATTTATAAATAATGTTAATTCAATAAGTTAGACGGGTTGGCTTTTAAAGGGCGCACTTATCCAACGTTATTAAATCAATTTTTTTCGGCGGATCACTCACCTTATAAGCAAACACTCTATCTAATCGTTACATTTATCCGGCATACCACTCATCCTGCCCGCAATGCTTCCGCCTGCTGGGCAGGCAGTGGTCACCAATCATCCCTTATCCAGATTAAAGTGTTCAGTGAGAGGCCCTGTATTGTCCCCCCCGAGATCCACTTAATGGTCTCAACGCTGGTGCTCGGGCTCTCTCGCCGAAGATATAAAATGTAATTTTTTATATTATCGGATAGTTCTCGACAATGATTCGTCTTTCATATCCAGATAATACTATCAGATGCTTCATTCTTTGATAAGCGTATTACGTTTATCAAAGAATGAAGCTGAATTTACCCCTTTCAACTACCTTTATATTAGTCTGCCAAATTGAAAAGACTTTCTGTTCAATTTCTATTTATTTTCCGGACAGGCAATCCGGATTAAATGACTCTTTTTTCTTCATCATCGTCCAGGCTATTACCAACATCTTGGCTGCCAGTCTCACTCTCATTTTGGTCTTGATCCCCTTCTCTCGTTCACGACCACGAAGGATATTGGTGTAGTAAGTAAGAAAGTGGATATTCCTGACAGATGCAACTAACGCCGCTTGATACAGCGCATATCGAAGGTTGCTATTGCCTTTTTTGGATATTACAGGAACTGCTGCTTTACTTGTCTTGCCGCTCCGGTTGGCGCTAAGGTCGTATCCTGCCAGTTTTAAAACCTGTTTCCTGTTCTTAAATCGATAAGGATTGCCTATGGCCGCCAGAATCACAGAAGCAATATATGGCCCGACTCCGGGGATCGTTAATAACAAACTATACCAAGGACATTGCTTACTGACATTCTTTATCAAATTCTCTGTCTTTTCTATAACCTGACGAACCTGTCTCAACTTTTCAACTAGCTGACGAAGGGACGTTGGCACTTTGTCACTTAATCCTAATGGGTCTATTACTCTCCAGCCTCTTTTAAGGCTCTTTCCGTCACCTTTTTACTCAATCGAAACCCTTGCTTGTTTAACTCCTCAATAAAAGGCTTAACAGCCGGTATCAGATGTTTGTTCTTAGCTGCCAAAAGCAAGCCCAATACTCCGACAACCTCAAACCCGGCTCTCCTCGCTGCCTTCCTTGCTTTCCTCTCGTCAATGAGAACAATGTCAGCCTTTTTCTCCTTTGATAAAATTATAGCCTCGGCTTCTCCCTTCCCCAAATACCCCAGGAATAACTCCACCACCTTGCTGTCGGCAACTTTCTCAACTTTGAGATATTTTGCATTCTTAATTTTTTCAGAACCGTCTTTAGATTCGATGACAACTTCATCATAAACTGATTGAGGAATAACTACCTCACCATAAAGCTCTCTCAGAAGATTGAGCTGCTCAATCCTTGATAGTCCTATTAAAGTGGAAGCATCTGCTACAACGGTTTTTATTTTCATTAAGCTTCCTTTAACTTCTTAGCAATCTTAAACTCAGCGTTTAGTTCGTCATCATCGTAATCAATAACTGGAATTTCTAATTCATCAAGAAAAAGTATAAAGGCCCCTAAGTTCAACTCTGCCAATTCCGCTGCCTTTCCCATGCTTAAAACGCCTCTTTCAAAAAGATGAGCAGATAGAAGACTTTTTGCTTCCGATGAAATACGCTTTTTAGTATACCCGCTACTGGAAAGTGCAAGATACGCATCTTCAGGTATCTCTAAGTTTGCTTTTACCTTACGCATTATTATCCTCCTAATCTGAAGTAATTTAATAGGCCGAACTCCTTATAACTGAAGTTTCACCGAAATTAAAGCATAATTATCATGCAACCATGCGTAGCAGCGTGTCAATGAAATATTTTTTCAAGGATTTGGGGTGACTATGGCAAACAGCATCAAAATCCTCACTCAATGCGGCTTTAGTAATGATATGCCGAAGGTCAGAAAAGGCAAAACTGTTACGACCTCTGACTTTATGCCTACGTTCTGGGGTGTTTTCAAGACGTGCACCATAAATCCAAATAATAGCAGCAGCCATCATTGAAAAATTAATGTGAGTTATGACAGCATGAGCATTACGGGTTTGGCTCTTACTGCTGCCTATCTCCTGCTTGAGTTCTTTGAACCCGGATTCTATTTTCCATCTGGCCCCATAATACTCAATAATCTGTTTAATTGACAGATCCAGGTCAGTGGAAAATAGTGCAACCCATTGGGTTTTGCGGCTACCAACATAAAGCGGGACACTTTCCGCCATTTTGTCCCTACTGGCTGGCGGGCTGTCCCGCCTTACGTTGGTAGCCGGTTTTGCGAAATACCCATACTATCCGGATAGGACACTTGAGTGTTTTTAGCATGACCACTGTTGAATAAATCATAACATCACGATAATCGCCATAAAGAAATACCCGAAGTTTCAATGCTTGTGCTTTGAACGTAGCTGCCATTTCAGCACAGGTGCCCAATCGATTTCCATATTTGCGTGGTCTGCCAGGTTGTCCTGGTAGCTTTTCGGGTAGCATAGAATATAGCACAATATCGGAGCGTAATCGTGAGAGCAAATTAAATAAGTTGCCAATACGTTTTCGGGCAGGTTTGAACAACCCATTGTTGCCAAACCAGCTATCACAAGTACACAAAATTTTAACCCCATCAAAGTGATGAGCCAATTGAGCCAACATATCGGCAGCTTGCTCTAGTTTTGTTTTGAAGGAAGGTGCTTTTCCAGAAATATTCATGTTATCTTGCTTTGAGTTAATGGCATTTTGCGGCAGATAAAATCTATGGGCAAGAGGCAGACACGCCCAGCGTCCCTTTATGAATTTGAGTAAACCAACGAGAACCACATTTTGTGCCCAAGGGTACTTGGTCTGGTTTGACTTGGCGGCATGGTCAAAAATGTGCGAACAACCAAAGATTTTTTTACCAGTCTTGGGGTTGATAAAATCATCAAGGGCAACCAGCAATCGTCCATCAGTTAGAGGTTCCGGAATACTATTCCATAATTTTGACCAGAGTTTATCCCAGGGCAGCTTGGTTGATGCCATGAACGTATAGAATCTGCGCTTATTGATATCAATTCCAAAAAAGGTATGCATACAGCGAAAAATGTTCGATGAGATAGAACTGGTAAAAGGGATAATGAATGAAAGCAGGGCATAGACGAACCACCTACTGCGTTGGTTGCCAAGTTTACTGGATGAAAATTCATTTTGAAGTGGTTTGAGAATATCGTGTAAAATAAACATGAGATTTCACTCCTTTTGGGGTTAATTTCAGCAGGTTACCTGCTATAATTCATACCACAAAAAGGCGTGTATCGCAAGCGGTAAAATGATATAACTTAGTGAAATAACAATAAATATTGGCATAGAAATTGAAATTCAATTTTCATGCCAACTTATAATTTTTTTAAATAAATAATTTGTATGATTTTTAAACTTTCGTAAAAAACGGTGAAACTTCAGTCTTTATTATTTTCTAAAAAATATGGATTTAAATCAGCATGCTCAAGGTTCAAGTCACCCACTGGTTACCCAGACACTTCTGAATTCAATTGATATCGAAATTTCAGATGAAGAGACCGAACAAAAAGCCATCGCCTCAGTCCTTTCCAGTCTCGACGACAAGATAGACCTGCTCCACCGCCAGAACAAAACCCTCGAAGCCATGGCGGAAACGCTTTTCAGGCAGTGGTTTGTGGAGGAAGCGGATGAGGATTGGGAGGTAGTTGAACTTGGTAGTGTAATTGAAACAACTTCAGGTGGAACGCCATCACGAAAAAAGATGGAGTATTACGAAAATGGTACACACCTACTGGGTAAAGTCAAAAGAATTGACAGGAAGCTTCATTATTGAAACGGAAGAAAAAATAAGTGACGAAGCACTAAAAAAATCTTCGGCTAAACTGTTGCCTGCAAATTCAATCCTGATTGCCATGTACGGTGCTACAGTCGGAGAGTATTCAATAATTTCAAAAAAAATGACATGCAATCAAGCAATCTGTGTTTTGAAACCAAATGAACAATACCCTTATACATTTTTATTTATGTTAATAAAAACTATGAAAGAGGAATTAATCAATATGGCTGTCGGATCAGCTCAACAAAATATCAGTCAACTTTTGATAAGGCAGATACCAATACTTTCCTCTAACAATAAAATATTGGAATATCATGCAAATACCGAAGCAATCTTTGAGAAAATAAAAAAGAATATTAAACAAATCCGCACCCTCGAAAAACTGCGAGATACTCTTTTGCCAAAATTAATGAGCGGTGAAGTGAGAGTGCAATTTAAAAAAGAAGCTTAAATATGAAAAAAGTGAGTAAATCAACCCTGAATAAAAAGAAAAGGGTCAACAAAAATATCCTTAAACTGTCAAGCTTAGAGGCAAGAAGCTTTTTATTAAAAGGTAAGAGTTATTGTCGTATTGATTTGCCAAAATATTTTGAGTTTGACCGACTAATTGAAAAAGTTTCAAAAAAACTTAACGGGAAGCATCTAAAAAGTTTTTACTCTCAAACTTCTAAGTTGGATGAGAATGGCGAAATACAGACAGATGATGAGGGTAACGAGAAGAAATGTCCTGACTCTCCGAGAAACTACGATGGTGTGAACTACAAATTGCTTAATAATAAAAATGGCAAGTATGCTTGGAGGCCCTTACAGCTTATTCACCCAGCTCTGTACGTATTATTGGTTTATAAAATTACAGAAGAAAAAAACTGGAAAATTATTAAAAAGCGGTTTGAAAAGTTTGCCAGCAAGAAAAAAATTAAATGTATTAGCTTGCCAATTCGGTCTGACACCAAGGAAACTGACAAGGCTACAATGGTCAGTCATTGGTGGCATGAAGTAGAACAAAAATCTATAGAACTGGCCCTAGATTACCAATATTTATTTGTAACAGATATTTCAGATTGCTATGGATCACTTTATACGCATTCGGTTGCTTGGGCTTTGCATGGTAAAAATGATGCTAAGAAAAAGCGCTACGACAAAAATCTAATCGGAAATGTGCTTGATGGATATTTGCAAGACATGTCCTTTGGGCAGACCAATGGGATTCCTCAGGGAAGTGTTTTGATGGATTTTATTGCAGAAATGGTTTTGGGATACGCTGATTGGCAACTTTCTGAAAAGATTGGGGAATCAATAAAACATTACAAAATTATTCGATACAGGGATGATTATAGGGTGTTTGTAAATAATCCACAGGATGGAGAGGCTATAATAAAGTCTATTACAGAAGTGCTGATTGATCTGGGCATGAAACTGAATCCACAAAAAACAACTTCTTCGGATGAGGTTGTGAAAGATTCTTTGAAGGAGGATAAGCGTTATTGGATAGATCATAAAAGAGCAGGAGAAAGTTTGCAAAAACACTTGCTGGTCATCCATTCGCTCTCTCAAAAATACCCAAATTCTGGTAGCCTGGACATTGCTTTAAATGATTTTATGAAACGAATAAATAAACTAAATAAAACTCAAGATAACATAGTGGTCTTGGTCAGTATTCTTACAGATATTGCATTAAAAAATCCTAGAACATACCCGATTTCCTCGGCAATACTTAGTGAGCTTATTAATTTTTTCAGAGTATTTTCTAAAAAAATCTGTATTATCAAAAAAATAAAGAAACGCTTTGAAAAAATACCCAATACTGGCCATTTAGAACTTTGGCTTCAAAGAATAACATATAAATTAGATGATCAAATCAAATACAATGAGAATTTATGTAAGATAGTTGCTGGCCAGAAAGCTAATATTTGGAATTCAGATTGGTTGAAACATGAATTTAAAAGCATAATCAACCCTAAAAAAGTAATTAACAAACGAGTGCTGGATAAAATTGCTTCGGTCATTGAAATTGACGAGGTTGAACTCTTTAAGGGGTATAGCTAAAAATGACAAAAATAACCAAATCCGCCATTTAAAAATTTGCCATCGAACTTCTCGAAAAACAGGGCTACCAATACATCTATGCTTCTGACATTGCCTCGGAGTTGTCTGCGTGCCTGCGCCTGTGCGTGTCCGCACGCAGACAGGCGACGTACAGGCAGACAGCGAGACACCAACAAGGAAAACACAATGAAAGAGAATCTCCCCGATAAGCAGTCAAATTTCCTTCTCTACACCGGAAACGATGGAAAAGTAAATATTGAAGTCTTTCTTCAAGATGAAACGGTTTGGCTCACGCAAAAGGCCATGGGCTTACTTTTTGGCGTTGAAAGCCACACGATCACCTATCATTTAAAAGAGATTTTCAGGTCAGGTGAACTCAATGAAAGAGAAACTACTCGAAAAATTCGAGCAGTTCAAAATGAAGGTAAAAGGCAGGTAACAAGAAAACTTGATTTCTACAACCTCGATGCCATCATCTCAGTTGGCTATCGCGTCAACTCATACCAGGCCACGCAGTTCCGCATATGGGCTACCAGAACCCTGAAAGAATTCATCATCAAAGGCTTTGTTCTGGATGATGAACGGCTCAAACAGGGCAAACAGGTTTTCGGTAAAGATTATTTTGATGAGCTGTTGGAACGCATCAGGGAGATCCGGGCCAGTGAGCGGCGGTTTTATCAGAAAATCACCGACATATATGCTCTTGCTGCAGATTATGACAAAAACGCGCCGGTAACAATTGAGTTTTTTGCAACTGTTCAGAACAAACTCCACTGGGCGATCACCGGAAAAACAGCAGCCGAAATTATTTACGATTCAGCAGATGCGACTAAAATCCACATGGGCCTGACCAACTGGAAACAAGCTCCGGACGGCAAGATTTTAAAATCCGATGTTTCCATCGCAAAGAATTACCTGAACGAAGCCCACATCAAGGAACTGAATCAAATTATCTCTGCTTATCTTGATCTGGCGGAAAACCGGGCACAGCGGCAGATTTTGATGAAAATGGCTGACTGGATTGAATTTCTCCATAGTTTTCTAGAACTATCAAACTACCCGATACTACAGGATAAAGGCAAAGTCTCCGCATTGGAAGCGAAATTAAAAGCCGGGCAGGAATACGAAGAATATCGCGTAACACAAGATAGAGACTTCATCTCCGATTTTGACAAAGAGATTCAGCGCATCAAAGGGGGGATATGACTAAAAACAAAAAGCTACCCGAAGTGTTGTTACCAAACATCTTAAAAATATATTCTCTTCCAACGAGTTGCAGGAAGATTCAGTATGTGCTTTTTTTGCACATACTGCCGAGGCGGACTTGCGGGACGCACATCAGTTTATAAGTTGACGTGGTAATTGAACTGGAAACCATAATTTGCTATGGGTGTCAAAAGCTTGAATTGTGAATTATAAATTTCTAAAATATATTGAAATGATTATAAAATATGACACTTCAGTATGCAAAAACAATTCGTAAAAAGCTGCGGGAACTCAGGGCAATTGCATCAAAATTTTAGACCTTTAAAAATCAAATAGTTATGTAATGCAGCAAGCAGCTTATCGGTGCTTATTTTTGAAACGGTATTTGTAACCTATTGATTTATTTAGAATCAAGAATTATGCCAAATTTTGATGCAATCGCCCTGTGCGGGAACTGGCTGATCTTGCGCATGAGCGCGAATTGAGCAGGGCCATGGAAACGTTGGACAGACACTTTGCACGATGGCGCCGGCAGGAAATCGACTGTTTCGAGCTGAATGATCGAATTCACAGCTTTCATCAAAAAACATCCCAAGAGCTATGCAAAACCTATTTTTCCATGGAAGATAATTTTCTCGTATGCAGAGCGGTTAAGCTGGGTATTTTGTCCAAAGAAGATGTTCCGGAGAAAGTGGCCGAAGCCATCAACCTTCTCCTCTGATTTTTTCGATCAGCTTTTCTATTTCTTCAGCAGTAGGCTATTCGCGTCGAGTTTTTCATCACCTTGAGGCGGGGGCAAAATTCCTCTTTCAACTTTGTTCCAATTAGACTTATTGTTTTTTTTACTTTACGAGTTTATAAATGACATCAGAAAGGCGAACGGAGAACTGTTTTGGATATGGGGGTAAGTGAGGACAGAAAATATGAGGTTTAGAAAATATTTCGACATTGAAAATAGTTATCGCAAAAAGTTTCTTGATATTCTTGCTGTGGAAAAGTTAGACAAAGGCGAATTTGTTGTTCAGGAAAAGGCGCATGGCGCCAATCTTTCTTTCTGGTATGACGGAAAGGATCTGAAATCCGCCAAGAGAAGCAGTTTTATACAAGATAACTTTTATGACTATATGCCGGTTGAAGACAAAAACAGGGAAAGAGTTAAAAAGCTCTATGCGATTTTAAAGAAAGAAGGCTGCGATTTTAGTGAGTTGGCTGTATATGGTGAATTAGTCGGCGGAACATATCCTCACAAAGATGTTGAAAAGGATACTTCTGCCACAAGAATTCAGAAAGGTATTTTTTACACACCGCACAACGAGTTTTATGCCATTGATGTGGCGATAGACGGCCAATTGATCGATGTAGATAAGTTCAACCAGGTCATGGAGAAGGCCGGTTTTCTGTATGCAAAAACTATTTTCAGAGGCACGTTTGCAGAATGCTTGAAACATTCAAACAGCTTTCCTTCTCAGATTTCCGTATGGCTGGGTCTTCCCGAACTCGAAGATAACATATGTGAAGGTGTTGTGATAAAACCGGCAATTCCCAAATTTCTTAGTGATAAAACAAGAGTAATTCTTAAAAACAAGAATGAGAAATGGGCGGAAAAAGCAAGGGCAAGAGACAGGCCCAAAAAGCCTAAGATGACGTTGTCTGAAAAAGGCGAGGAACTATTTAACGAGATGGAGAGCCTTATCACAGAAAATCGACTTCGCAACGTATTATCAAAAACCGGGCCGATTGGGCAAAAGGAATTCGGCAAACTCATACAACTTTTTTCAAAAGATATACTTGATGACTTTTTCAAAGACTACCTCGATGAATATAATGGACTTGCAAAAAAAGAGCAGAAACAATTGACACGTAAACTGAGTCAAAAATCTGCGGAGCTGATACGCCTTAATTTTATGAACATCGTTGATGGAGAATTTTAGGCATTTGAATTTATTCTGAAGCGGAGTCTTTTTTGAAAATATTTTCCGGAGGAGTATAAAAAATTGTATTTACAGGCCGATAAAAAGGCGATTAAAAAGGAATTGCTTGATATTATCAAAGATAGCCGAAGAAAAATTACGCAAGGAGAACTGGAAAAAACATTATCTCAAAAATATTCTTTAAAAAGGAAAGAAATAAAACCACTCATAAAAGATCTGCTAACAGAAAACTTCCTGACATATACAAATCATTATGGCCGGACATTTATAGAGAAATCTTTCAACAAACCTGTTCGCATATCAAAGCATGTCATTCTGAAACCGCCGGGATTTTATTATAAACCCAAAGCAAATGATGTGGTAATTGAGATGTGGCAGGGCGTTTCATTTGGCAATGGCCGGCATCCAACAACCAGGCTGGCAATCAGAGGGATAGAGTATGCTTTAAATGAAACAAATTTATTAGAAGGAAAAGATAAAACAAGCGTTCTTGACATTGGAACAGGCTCCGGTGTTTTGGGAATAGCGGCATTACTGCTGGGAATTAAAAATGCTGTTGGTGTTGATATTGATCCATGTTCCATAAAAGAAGCCAGGGATAATGCAAAAATTAACAAACTTGAGGATAAATTTGTAATAAAAAATATGTCCTTAGAGGATTTAAATACTGAATTTACATTGATAACTGCAAATTTAAGATATCCGACATTAATGACTATATATCGCAGGCTCGTTAAAATGACAGAGCCTGGTGGTTCTGTTGTACTTTCCGGAATAAAGAGTGATGAAGCTATATCTGTTGTTGATTTATACACGGAAAAATACTTTGAATGTAAATGGAAAAAATGCGAGAAAGACTGGGCAGGCCTTGTATTTTTGAAGAGAATGGAAGAATAGGAGTGTGTGGGACATCCATAAATAAGTAAATAACTCAAATTCTGCGTTCAGTTACTTAATTTTATTTACGGACATCTCCCCGTAGTTCTTTAGGAACGAAAATCAAAAATTATATCACAACACTGAAACCAACTTCAAAGAGAGTGATACATAGCGGTAATATGTAATTTTCTTTATTAACTTAACAGATGCCCAGGTTTCTATCTTATTTTGTGCAACAAGTCACACTTTACGTCCGAATAAGGTGATGATTGTCACATATTTTAACCGAAAACCCTTGACATCGGATTTCATTCGCAGACCGGATCTGTCCGCTGGAGGTTAAAGCAGGTATTAATCCAAAGAGCAAAAGCTTACGCTCATATGATTTGCAGTTCAAACCGCCCCTGCTTGCGCGGACAAATCTGCTTAACTTCAAAAAGGATGACAAAATATGTAATCTGCCACTTTACGCCGTATCGCTGTTACCCAAATATCTTAACTGATCGGGGGTTGAAAATACATGGGTCAAAGGCATAATGACCCTTATAAAGTGACTTTTATATGATATTTTATGAGTTTAGTTTCAAAGTGGATGAGGGCCGGGGGATGGGAACAGATTAAAAGGTGGGCGGGTTTGTCAATGAATTGGGGACAAAGGCTTGAATCGTGAATTAACGGTAGTAGACTTTTGGGTTATGGTAAAATCAAATGCATTTTCCCCTTGACGGACACTTATTAATATGTATTATGAATGTTCGTAATAATGTTCTTATGGAGGTGTATTATGGATATGGTTCGGTTAAACATCACCCTCCCGGCAGATCTGTCTCACCAGTTGAACGAATTAGTGGGCCCCAGAAAAAAGAGTGGTTTCATTACTGAAACCTTGAGACAACGGATTGAAAAAATTCAAAATGAGCAAATGCAGAGGCTCATGGAAAAAGGCTATAAGGCCAGGAAAGCAGAGAGCCTTGCCATAACAAAGGAATTTGAGCCCGGTGATCTGGAGGGATGGGATGAATATTAAGAGGGGGCAAATATATCGTGTCGCCCTGGATCCGGTTGTGGGAAAAGAGATTTCAAAGACCCGCCCGGTCGTTATTGTATCCAATAACAAAAACAACGAATTTTCTGCAACGGTAACCATCTTGCCTGTTACTTCTAAGAATCTCCAGAATATCTATCCTTTTGAGGTACTTTTACCCAAAGGAACTGGAAAACTTCCAAAGGTCTCAAAGGTTAAAACAGACCAAATCCGCACTCTCGACAAAAGCAGGATCGTGAAATTAATCGGGACAATAGGAAAGAAAGAGATGAGCAAGATTGAAAAAGCCACAAAAATTCATCTGGCGCTACCTTAGCGAACCCTTAGGACACGAACAGAAATAACTTCCTCATTAGAATTTATCATCATAGCATTCTCAAAAAATACCCAAAAGGAATATAATGCAACTGTCAGATCAACAAAGGGACGCTGTAGAGTATATTGGGACGCCGTCTTTGGTTATAGCCGGTGCAGGCTCGGGCAAAACCCGGACATTAACTTCCAAGATAGATTATCTTGTTTCAAATGGTTATGATCCTGAACGCATTCTTGCGATTACATTTACCAATAAGGCGGCAGGTGAGATGAAGTCTCGTCTTGTTCACATGACAGGAATGCCTTTGAAACGTTTCCTCTGGGTTAGAACATTTCACTCAGCATGTTTTAAAATCTTAAAAAAACATTGCTCCCTGCTTGGATATAATACTCCTCTACAGATCTACGCAGGATACCAGCAGCAAAAGATAATCAAGGATATTGTTGTCGGAAAATTGAATTTTGACAAAAAGTATGTCCAACCTGTTTTAGCTCAGCTTTCCAGAGCAAAAAACTCCGGCAATCCTTTTGATTATCTTGACAATAAGCTTTACGCTTTCCGTATCAGATTGCTTGATGTTTTTAATCTTTACGAAAAGGAACTGAAATCAAATAATGCGGTTGATTTTGATAATATTTTGCTTTTGACACGCAATTTGCTTCGGGATCACAAAAATGTGCGCAAGCAGTACAGAAAACTTTTCCAGTTTATTCTTGTAGATGAATATCAGGACACCAATAATCTTCAGGAGGATCTTACAGGATTGCTGCTTCGAAATGGCAACCTTTTTTGTGTGGGCGATGACTGGCAGGCTATTTATTCATTCAGAGGAAGCAATATGGATCATTTTCTCTCGTTTCCCCAAAAATACAAAGAGGCCCGGGTTTTCAAGCTGGAACAGAACTATCGTTCCGCTGATGAGATTGTTCGGACGGCAAATGATCTGATCGGATATAATGACCACAGGATGGAAAAAAAGTGCTTTTCCGACAAGCACGGGGGACTGGTTGAGCTTTATGATTTTTTCAATGAAAAAGAAGAGGCTGATTGGGTTGCCAGAAAGATCAAGTCGCTTTGCGAAATGGGTCTTGCTTCTAACAAAATGGCTGTTTTATATCGGACTAAATTTTGCTCTCTTTCCTTTGAGAAGGCATTCAGATCTTTTGGAATTCCGTACCGAATGTTAGGTGGAAAGGGATTTTTTGAGCGTAAAGAGATTATGGATATAAATTGCTATCTTGCTGCAGCGGTTTTTGAAAAAGATGACGCATCCTTTGAGCGGATTGTAAATATTCCCAAACGTGGGATCGGCCCGGCGGCTATCAATAAGATCGCTCAGATAAAAACAGGGGAAATGAGCCTTCAGGATGCAGCGCGCAATGCTCTTAGAGAAAAGCTTCTGGCTCCCCAAATATATAATTCACTCAGTAAGGTAATCAGGTTGCTTGATGATATTAAGGACATGAAACCTGATGCTGCAATCATCGAGATATTGTCAAAAGTTAACTATATGGATTATATTAAGCATTATTCCAAAGTCAATTCCATGGATTATACCTCAAGAGAGGAGAATATTGACCAGCTTATTTATTCAGCTTCCCAGAAAGATACAATCGTAGAATATCTTGAAGAAGCCTCTCTAATTAAGGAGGACAAAGAAGATGAAGAAGAGGATAAAAAAAGCGGAGTAATTCTG
>Ga0255446_1013_pt1 | contig 12946 bp, 8 predicted proteins | sample ANMaggSSYBR02D10_FD_182661 | JGI IMG/M metagenome (GOLD analysis project Ga0255446, IMG submission 182661) | Sediment cell enrichment communities from methane seep in Santa Monica Basin, California, United Staets - ANME aggregate JGI... | ecosystem: Environmental > Aquatic > Marine > Cold seeps >...
CAACGCAAATTATATTCAGCGCCGATGGTGGAAAGGGTATCTGGCCAAGAATTGACAAACTCATCAGTGAATTGGGCATGACCAATGCCAAACGCATTCTGGACTATACACACGCAAAGCAAAATATCAGTGCAGTTACTCAAATGATATCTAATACACTGAAGTTATCAGAAAAGAAAACAGGGAAATTGTCCTGCCAGGTCAAGGAACTGCTCTGGAACGGTAATATTAACGGAATTGCTGACTTGGTCAGGGAAAAGCTATTAGGCAAAAGGAAAACTCTAAAGGCAGCCATGAAAAAGCTCAACGATTATTTTGGAGACCACTCCAAGTTTCAATACAAAACATTCAGGGATGATGGTCTGCCCACTGGTAGCGGGACCGTTGAAAGCGCAATTCGACGTGTCATCAACCTCCGCGTCAAGGGCTCTGGCATATTCTGGAAGAAGGAGAATGCAGAAAAAATAATTTTCCTACGTTCGTTAGTTCTGACAGGTAAACTAAAAAATGCTTGCCGCAAAGCTCTTTATGTCGTAAGAAAAATGTTTAACAACAACATATTAGAGGACTTGCCAATGGTTGCTTGATCGTGCAACTTTTTTGTGTTGCACCCAGTCTATGTGCGTTTCGACCATGGCCGGGAACCGCTGGTGTACCGCTGGTGCCGGTTGATCAGACAACTGTTTTTAAGAAGATTTAATGTATAGCGTAAATATCAAACACAGCATTAGCAGTAAAATCTATCCGGAGCGCGAAGAACCGCGCCTGAAAAAAGCAGATCAATTTGCCGCGGCCGTGGGCGGATTTTTTGCGCCCTGGCTGCGACCCCGATCTGGTCGTTTCAAATGGATTGTTGAGGCTGTCAATGGCTGTGCTGCTGAAGTCGAGAAATGCAGTGACGTGCAAATTATGGAAGCCTGTCAAAACCTTGGGCAGCGTCTGAGACAGCAAGGTTACCGGCAGGCGCTGGTGGCTCATGCTTTTGCTTTGGTACGTGAAGTTGCCGGGCGAACCGTAGGTCTGCGGCCCATGGACGTTCAGTTGATGGGCGGGGTGGTTTTGCTCAACGGAATGGTAGCGGAGATGGAAACCGGTGAAGGCAAAACCCTGACGGCAACGCTGCCTGCCTGCACCTTGGCTCTTGGAGGCGTTCCCGTCCACATTATCACCGTTAATGACTACCTTGCCAGGCGGGACGCCGACTGGATGAAACCGATTTACAATGCACTTGGCCTTACGGTCGGAACCATCATCCACGGTATGGATTCCAACGCTCGTCACAATGCTTACGGCTGTGATGTGACCTACTGTACGAACAAGGAAGTGGCCTTTGATTATCTGCGAGATCGTATCGTACTCTGGGACCGCCCCAGCCCGATTCGACTCCAGCTTGAGCAGTTGTACGGCGAAAACTCCCGGGCTAACCAACTTACTATGCGCGGGCTGCGTTTTGCCATTATTGATGAGGCTGACAGTGTTCTGGTGGATGAAGCCCGTACGCCGCTGATCATATCATCGGAAGCAGACGGATTTTATAATTCGGGTGTGTATCAACAGGCACTAACTATGGCTAAAAGACTCGAGCAGGGAAAAGATTTTGTCGTATCCGGTGAGAGAACCGTTGAACTGAATAATTGCGGAAAAAAGCGCATTACCGACGACGTTTGGCCGGATCTGGATCAACCCCTTAATTACGCTCAGCGCCAGGAACTGGTGCGTCAGGCGTTGACAGCCCTGTTCCTCTTCGACCGAGACAAACACTATCTGGTCAAGGACGGAAAGGTTCAGATTATCGACGAATACACCGGCCGGCTGATGGCCGACCGTTCCTGGGAGAGCGGTTTGCATCAGTTAATTGAGGTTAAAGAAGGGTGTGACATTACCAAGCGCAAGGAAACCCTGGCCCGTATCAGTTATCAGCGTTTTTTCAGGCGTTACCTGGGGTTGGCCGGCATGACCGGCACCGCCTGTGAGGTGGCCGGAGAACTCTGGTCGATTTATCGTTTACGGGTGGTGACTATTCCTACCAATAAGCCCATGCGAAGACGGTTTCTGCCGGATCGTGTCTATGATACTGCCGGGCGGAAATGGGAAACAATTGTAAAAACCATTGCCGCAATCAATCAAAAAGGCCGCCCGGTGCTGGTGGGCACGCGTTCGGTTGAGGCGTCGGAACATCTGGACAAGCTTCTGGGAGACGCTGGCCTGCCGCACAGTGTGTTGAATGCCAGGCAGGACAGGGAGGAGGCTGAGATAATTGCCAGGGCAGGTGATTACAGGCGTATTACGGTGGCTACGAATATGGCGGGACGTGGTACGGATATCAAGCTTGCTCCCGGGGTGGCCGAGGAAGGAGGGCTGCATGTCATCGCGACTGAAAGACATGATACTCGTCGCATAGACCGCCAGCTTTTTGGGCGCTGCGGGCGACAGGGAGATCCAGGGAGTACTGAGGCCATAGTTTCCCTTGAGGACGAGCTTGTTGACGTTTATACCGGCAAATTGTTGCGGTGGATGGCATCTGCTCTTCTCAAATTTCCGGGCGGTTCCGGCGGGCGGATGCTCGGCAAATTGTTGTTTTATCGGGCGCAGCGCAAAGCGGAAAGACTGCACGCCCGTATGCGACACGATTTACTTAAAATGGATGAGCAAATAAGCGACTCACTTGCATTTTCGGGTCGTTCCGAGTAAAGGAGAGGATGTGTAAATGAAGTTGGTACGCGGTGTTGTATTTGGCGTTATACTCTATTTGTTGATAATTGCGGTGCCGGCTGGGTTGGCGGGTGCAGAGCCCATTGTGCTTGATGGTTTGATAGAACCTTCCATGGTTGTTAATGTCGGCAGCAGTGTTACCGGAATCCTTGAAACAGTGGATGTAGAACGGGGAGACACGGTCAAAAAAGGTCAGGTGCTGGTCCGGTTACGTTCTAAAGTCGAGAGGGCCTCTATGGAACTTGCTCGTTTTCGTAGCGAGATGAAGGCCACCATTAAAGAAAAGCATGCACAGGTGGATTTTAGTCTGCGCAGGCAGAAGCGGTATGAGGAATTGTACAAGAAAAAAGTGATTCCATTCGAAGAGATGGATGAAGCCAGGACCAATAGCAAGCTGGCGTTGATTGCCATGGAAGAAGCGAGAGAAAACATCCGTCTTGCCGAGCTGGAATTAAAACGTTCGATTGAGGTGGTCAAGCGCATGACCATCTACAGTCCGATTGCAGGAGTGGTGATGGAACGATTCCTTTTTCCTGGTGAGTACGTTGAAAATCAACCAATTTTAAAACTGGCCCAGATTCATCCGCTCTATGTTGAAATTTTTGCTCCCGTGGAACTGTTGGGCACAATCAAAATCGGTATGCGCGCTGAAGTAACGCCGGAGAAACCGGTAGAACGCGTTTATAAAGCCAGGGTAAAGATCGTTGATCAAGTCGTGGATGCTGCCAGCGGCACATTCGGTGTGCGTCTGGAACTGCCCAATCCTGAATACGGATTGCCGGCTGGTCTGAAGTGTACGGTTACCTTTTATAAATAGTGTCTGAACGAAAATCCTCCTAATTGCACTTTTTTTGTTATTGCGAGGGAAGCATGACCGAAGCAATTTCTTGGAAACAAGGGGGATGACCGCTCGGAACCAGGGGTTTTTGTTCAGGCACTAAATAGCAATAATAAGGAGTTTTATATTGTCTGAACCGGTTTATATAATTGGGATAGATTTAGGCACAACCAATAGTGTTGCAGCTTATACTGAAGCTAATATTACTAAGGGTGAACCTTCCGATATAAAGATACTTAAGATCCCTCAGTTAACAGGCCCGGGAACAGTAGAGAAAAGAGAAATCCTGCCTTCCTTTATTCTTATGAACGAAAAAAATGATGATAGGGATGAGGCGCTTAATCTGCCATGGGATAATGAAACTCATTATGTTGTTGGCGAGCATGCCAGAGATAGAGGTGCGGAAATCCCGGGCCGCCTGATTTCTTCATCCAAATCCTGGCTTTGCAATACAATGATTGACAGGAATAAGCCGGTTCTTCCATGGGGAGGTGGGGACAAACAGCCAAAGCTTTCGCCGGTTGAGGCTTCAGCAGCCATATTGCGGCATATTCACGATGCATGGAATAACATAATAGCTGGGGATGATGAAAAATTATTAATTCAAAATCAGGAAATTTTTTTAACTGTTCCTGCTTCGTTTGATGCTGTTGCAAGAGAACTTACTGTAAAAGCAGCAAGTCTTGCAGGTCTATCAAATGTTACTTTGCTTGAAGAACCCCAGGCTGCATTTTATGCATGGATCGAATCTTCAGGTAATCAATGGAGAGATAGTATTAAAGAGGGAGACCTTGTCCTTGTTTGCGATATCGGCGGAGGCACAAGTGATTTCAGCCTTATCAACGTCTCTGATAATGATGGTGAGCTTTTACTGGAAAGAATAGCTGTCGGTGATCATCTTCTTGTTGGAGGTGATAACATGGATCTGGCCCTTGCGTATTCCGTTTCAAGACAGATGGCTGAAAAAGGCACTAAACTCGATTCATGGCAGATGCGTGGTCTTTGGCACAGTTGCCGCAAAGCAAAGGAAAATATATTATCTGATCCTGAAAAAAAGAACTATCCTGTGACAATACTGGGCAGGGGAAGCAGCTTGATAGGTGGTACAATCAAGACAGAACTTTCAATGAATGAAGTGCAGCAGCTTATTCTTGACGGTTTTTTCCCACAGTGTGAGATAACTGCCGAGCCAATAACAAATCAAAAGACAGGTCTAAAGGAGATTGGCCTTTTGTATGAAGCAGACCCTGCAATCACGCATCACCTTGCACATTTTCTTGGCAGGCATAAAATTGATGGTGAAAGTAACAGGTTGCCGAATGCCATCCTTTTTAACGGCGGCGTTATGAAAGCTGATCCTATAAAAAAACGCATAAAGGAAGTATTATCATCCTGGGCTGGATATGGAAGCTCCTCATCTATCAAAGAGATTGATACAAAAGACTTTGATTTGTCTGTTGCAAGGGGGGCTGTTTATTATGGCCTGGCAAGGCGCGGAGAGGGCATACGCATTCGAAGCGGTCTTGGCCAATCATACTACATTGGTATTGCTGCATCAATGCTAGCAGTACCAGGTATGCCTGCTCCAACAAGGGCACTTTGTGTTGCGCCTTTTGGTATGGAGGAAGGGACCAAAGCAAAACTTGAAAATCAGGAATTTATTATAGTGGTAGGTGAACCTGTAAAATTTGACTTTTTAGGCTCAGCATTAAGAACTGAAGATTCATTAGGTACAATTATTGATGACTGGGAAGATGAAATTAATGAAATAGCAACAATTGAGACCACGCTTGATGGAGATTATGGCAGCTCTATTCCTGTTAACCTCGAAATAGATATAACAGAAGTCGGAACTCTTGAATTATGGTGTGTTGCCAGGGAGGATGACCGCAGATGGAAACTGGAGTTCAATGTCAGGGAGAAAGAAAATTTTGGACCTTCTTGAGAAACATTTTATAATAGGTATTGATTTAGGGACTACCAATTCTGCTGTATCCTATGTGGATCTTCTGGCGGATTCAAAAAAGAAGTATCGAATAAAGATATTTAAAGTTCCTCAACTGACAGGTTTTGGAGAAGTCTCCAAGCTTCCGGTTTTACCATCATTTCTCTATATCCCGGGGAAGTATGATATTTCAGAGGAGGCTGTATCACTTCCATGGATAAGCAGTGGAAAAAACTTTGTCGGAGCTTTTGCAAGAGATCATGGGGCAAAAGTACCGGGCAGACTTGTATCATCTGCAAAAAGCTGGCTTTGCCACAATAATGTGGATAGAAAAGCCCGGATTCTTCCCTGGGGAGCAGGTGATGAGGTATTCAAAATTTCACCTGTTGAGGCTACCGCATCATACCTGAAACATATAAAAAAAGCGTGGAACAGCTCAAAAGGCGATGATGAAGAAGATCTATATCTTGAAAACCAGATAATAATTATAACTGTGCCTGCCTCATTTGATGAAGTTGCACGTGATCTTACAGTTGAAGCTGCATCAATGGCGGGTTTAAGCAATGTAACTTTACTGGAAGAACCTCTTGCGGCTTTTTATAGCTGGTTGATTCGTCATGAGCATAACTGGAATAAATTTGTAAATCCAAATGAGCTTATTCTTGTTTGCGATGTTGGGGGCGGGACCACTGATTTTACACTGATAACTTTGAGAGAGGTGGATGGAAGCCCCAGGTTCGAGAGGATAGCGGTTGGAGATCATTTAATCCTCGGAGGTGACAATGTTGATCTTGCGCTTGCAAGCAATATAGAACAGCGTTTTTCCAAAAAAAGAATATCTTTAAGCGGGGACAGGTGGAGAACTCTATGCCATCAGTGCAGAAAGGCCAAGGAAAATATTTTAAACAAAGATACGGAATCAGAAAAAATTACATTAATGGGGGAGGGCAGCAAGCTTATTGCGGGAACGGTTTCAGCAGAACTCGGGCGTAAAGAGATTGAGAAAACAGTGTTGGAAGGTTTTTTCCCGCTTGCTGATCCAAAAGACATAAAGAAAATAAATATCAGGGAAGGAATAACTGAATTCGGTCTTCCATATGAACAAGAGCCGGCCATAACAAGGCATCTGGGTTATTTCCTGGATAAACATAAAGAGGATGTTATAAAAGTATTAAACAGACAAGATCATGCTCCTGATCTTATCCTCTTTAATGGCGGATCATTAAAACCTGCTGTTATTCAAGAAAGAATAAGAGCAGCCATACGTTACTGGTTTAAGAACAAATTAAAAGATGAACGTCGAACACCCGCCTGCCATGCATCACAAACGATAATTGTCGTTGGACCGAGACACGAGGACCTTCTACCAAGCCAACCCAAAGGCATTGCGGGCAGGTCGAACGTCCAACATCGAACGTCGAATAATGAAAAAAAATCTTCTTTTTCTTCTGATTTTCCTCGAGTATTGGAAAATACGGATCCTGATCTTTCTGTTGCGCTTGGTGCATCATACTATGGCCTTGTTAAGATTGGAAAGGGAGTGCGGGTTGGAAGTGGAAGTGCAAGAGCTTATTATCTGGGTGTTTCAAAAAAGGAGTCAGATACTATTGAAGGGTTGCCAAAAAAGACTGATAAAAAATTTGCTGTTTGTCTGGTAGAACGCGGTCTTGAGGAGGGCACAACTATTGAGCTGAAGGATAAAAAATTTGAGGTTCTTGCAAATCAGCCGGTTAGTTTTGATATTTACAGCTCAAGCTTTCGTTCAGGAGACAGACGCGGCGACCTTGTTGAAATAGACGATTCTTTGACTTGCCTTCCGCCCATACAAACAGTTGTTCAGTATGGAAAAAAGGGCGTTAAAACAAGGATTCCCGTTCATATTGAATCAGATTATACTGAAATGGGCACACTTGCTCTCTGGTGTTGTTCTCTGATAAGCAATCATCGCTGGAAAATGCAGTTTCAATTGCGGGATGCATTAACACCGGTAGATATCACTGACAAAGAAATATTTGAAGACTCTATTGTGGATGAAGTTTGTTCATATGTTGGAAGTATTTTTTCAGACAGAACAGATAGCAGTGCGCTTAAAAATTTAAGTAAAGTTATAACAAAAAAAGTCGGAAGATCCAGGGAAAGATGGCCGCTTGGATTTATTCGGAGAATTTCCGACGAGCTGATTAAACTTGTTGAAACTCGCACTTTCGGGCCTGAACATGAAAGCAGGTGGCTTAATCTGACCGGATTTTGCATGAGGCCGGGATTTGGAGATGGTTTTGATGAGTATAGGGTAAAGAGTTTATGGAAGATTCATAAGCATGGTACTATTCATTCAAAAAATGCACAGGTATGTTCTGAATGGTGGATATTGTGGAGAAGAGTGGCAGGAGGGCTTAGCGCAGGGCAGCAAAGACAGTTTATCCAGGAACTTGCTCCCATTATAATGCCTAAGAAAGGAACAAAGAGCAGGATACCGCACCAGGAGCGTCTGGAAATCTGGATGGCGGTTGCAAATATGGAAAGGCTCCTGGTAAAAGACAAGATTCAATGGGGACGTATGCTTCTTTCAGAGATTAAACCCAAAAAATGCAAACCCCAGCATTTATGGTCTCTTTCGCGAATAGGCGCTCGTGAACTTCTTTATGGTCCTGTTGACAGGGTAATACCTTCTGAAGAAATATCTTCATGGATTGAAGAAATACTGTCTAAGACGTGGCGCAATCCAAAACCGGTTGGAATGGCAATCGCTCAACTGGCCCGCAAAACCGGTGATCGAATGAGAGACCTTGATTCATCAATTATAGACACCATCATAGACTGGATGAATCAATATGATATTTCAGGTCCTCATATAAAATTTTTAGAAAATGTAGTTCCAATGGCTAAAAGTGAAGAAAATGCCATTTTCGGTGAAACTCTTCCATCAGGACTGGTTCTTCACTAACCCTTATTTTTTACAAACAACTCTGGAGGCTGTATTGAAAATTGCTGTTTCTGCTGACGGCCCGGATCTGAATGCAAAAGTTGGATCCAGATTTGGGACTTCTAAATACTTTATAATTGTTGATCGGGATACAATGGATTTTGAGGCGGTTGCAAACCCTGGCGCTTCAACTTACCAGGGCTCCGGTGTTCAGGCTGTTGTGCTTGTTATCAGCAAGAAAGTTGATGCGGTTTTAACAGGTTATTGCAGCCCCACTGCCATTGGTCACCTTACAGCAAACGGCATACAGGTGCTTGCCGGAGTTGTCGGCACGGTTGGAGAAGTTGTGCAGAAGTACAAAAAAGGCAAATTACAGCGACAGCCTGGAATTAAATCCGGCCTTGAAGCAGGCGTTAATAAGATTGATAAGACAGCTCTGATTCATGCTTTAAGCAATTCCGTCAATCAGATTATCAGGCTTCTGCCTGTTTTAACCGGTGTGGTGCTGCTCATCGGACTATTCAGCTCATTTATCTCAAAAGAGCTTCTGTCCTCTGTTTTTTCAGGCAATATTGCAATAGATACTTTCCTGGGGGCAAGTTTGGGGAGTATTTTTGCCGGCAGTCCTATTAATAGTTATATCATTGGTGGAGAATTCCTGGAATATGGGATCAGCCTGTTTGCGGTAACCGCCTTGATTATTTCATGGGTTACTGTAGGAATAGTGCAGTTGCCGGCTGAGATGGCAGCTCTGAGCATAAGATTTGCTTTGGTCAGGAATGCGGTGTCCTTTGCTTTGTCCCTGATTATAGCGATTCTTACTGTATTGGTGTATAAATATGTCACATAGGACTACACGTAAACAAAGTATCATGCGGATGATCTATTTCCCTGCTTCGGTAATTGCAGTATATGGAATTATTTTTGCATTTATGCCGGACAGAGCTTTCCTTGCTCTCAAAAGCAGCGGCATTATTTTTTCCAATATAATTATCCCGCTATTCCTTGTTTTTATTCTTATGATAGTTCTGAATCTTTTTTTAAAACCAGCATATATTGCGAGTTTTTTGGGAAAAGAAGCCGGCATTAAGGGAATCATACTATCAATGACGGCAGGAATTATTTCTACAGGACCCATATATGCCTGGTATCCAATGCTCAAAGAATTAAACGAAAAAGGGGCTGGAAGTTCATCCATTGCCGTTTTCCTGAACAGCAGAGCTGTCAAGCCGTTTCTTCTGCCAATAATGATTTCGTATTTTGGATGCTTATATGTAGCTATACTTACGGTATTTACAATTACGGGGTCACTTGTCGCAGGATATACAGTAGGGGCGCTGGTGGAGAAAAAAATACCTAAGCCAAATATTTCATAAAAAACGAAAATACATTTTTATAACATTAAACTATATTTCAACCCACTAATATGATTTAAATACACCGATTGAGTATTGTCAGACCAGGCAGGAGGATTTGGATTTGGAAGAAATATCATCTTTAAATAACTTTCCCGGAAAATGCCGGGAGTGTGCTAAATTATTCAGGTCGATGATTCATGGCAAGTGTAGTTTCTGCCATGACTTGGAATTTCAAGAAAATGTACTCTGTCATCTAAACAGGTGCATACAAAATCCGGCGGTTTTTGAGTGTTATGCTTTTCAGCCGGCACTCAAACTGGTCGGATCGTCTGATCAGGAGTTTCCTTCTTTGCCCAATAGTGTCGTCAAAGACAACTCTCCACAGAACGGTTTCCATGAGCTGCTTGATTCCGATAAAATTAAGTATCAGCGAGCTTTGGCCTTGCAAAGACTGAGCCGTGATCCGGATAGTGTATTTGTCGAGCTCAAATACCATTTTGCATGGAATGTGATCTACAGAAAGCCGGTTTTTGCTCTGCCCGCAAATATCTTTGATTTCGTTTGTGATACTTTCTCAAAATGTAGTGAGATTGTCGGTGGTTTAGTTGATTTGCTCTGGCTGGCTCCAGACCACCTGCATTTATATGTGGAATCAGATGGAAGCAACTCGGTGGAGACGATAGCTCAGGAAATGAAACGGGTGTCGGCGGCAGCTATTCTTGCAGAGTTCGGCGACTTGAAGGCGAGTTTGGATGCACAAAAGGAGCTGTGGGACAAAGCTTACTTTGTAGAAACCATAGGCTAAATCAAGCATCTACAAGGACAGCGAGAATCAGCGGTGTTCTGTCGTTAGATCAGCCTCATCAGCTCTAAAAAAAGGAAGTTCCAGTTGTTTAGGAGCGTTGTTAATATCAGAAAAATGGCAAATCTTGTTTTCTTCCAGAATTTCCTTAACTATAGACTTTCAGATAATTAATTTTACAAGGCCAGAAGGAGGAAGGCGTATTAGTTATACGTCGACGACTGATAACACAGTGAAATTATTTATCTGAAAAGTCTATATGTCTATTGCAGTTGTTTCAGACATAGTTCAAGAACCCTGTCAACTTATAAACTAATGTCCCCTGAACTGCTTGCGGGTGAACTGTCACAAATTGCAGCACTTAACAAATAGGTATGACAACGACAAAAATGGATCCTGACAGATCATTCGGCTCTACAAATATTCGTCCTCCATGAGCCTCCGCCACAAGTTTGCACAATGTCAAACCTAAACCTATCTGGGGGATATTTCGTCTCTGCACTTCGACCGTTTTGAACCTATTAAAAATAATCTTTCGATCTTTTTCATCGACGCCCGGCCCTTCGTCTAATACCCTGATCTGGCAACTACTATCACTGGAATTGGACGATACCGCCGATTCAATATGCCTGATTTGGAGAGTTACTGTGCCATTTTTTGGTGAGAACTTTATTGCATTCGACAAAAGATTATCCATAAGTCTTCGGAACAGATTCGCATCCAACATCATACTCTGGGAATTATTCGGAAGATCTAAATCGAGTTTTATCCTTTTCGACTGAGCCAATATCTCATTTTGTTTGACGACATCACTGGCAAGTTTGTTAAGATCAACAGAACTACGATCAATGATTAATTTTCCACCTATCTGTTTGGCGACAATCAGTAAATCATTAAGAAACGCATTTATTTGAAATGCCTTTTTACGAATAATGTTCAATTTTTCTCGTCGATCATCCGTCAGGTTCTTGTCCATCATCATCAATTCATCAGCCGTCGTAATAATGAAAAGATGGTTTCTCATATCATGAACGATCATATGAGAAAGCTCTTCTCTCATCTTCAATGTGGCTGTCAATTCCTCGTTTCGCCTTGCCACTTTTTCGGAAAGAATTTTACTATAATTTAATGATTCTCTTTGTTTATAATAAAAGTGAATAGTTATTGCCAGTAGTCCGCATAGAATAGTTCCTACTAAAATGATCGTTAGCTTAATCGATAATAGTTTTCGATGAATTGTAGGTGCCGTAATATCCACACCAACGATACCGATGGTTCGTCCCGATTTGTTTCTGATTGGAGCATAGCCGGACAACAGGTCCGGGTATGGAGGATCGGGAGCGATATCGCGATCGGCAGCAGGATTATCCCATGCTTTTACAAGTTCTGGAAACATGGCTGCATCGTAGTAATTACCAGGGAGTTCGCTTCTTTCGTCGTCATTGATAACTCCATCCTTATTCTTATCAATCGCTGGTTGATCAACAACGAATTCATAATCCGAGGGCTTAGATTTGTGACCGGATTGGCGTCGCATTATGTACATATATCTAATATCAAGATTAAATCTGGCGATTGCGGATAGCAATTTTTGAACACGCTGATAGGACGCGATCGAAATGTCTTCTGGAGAATTAATTGCCTCGATATCATTGGGATCTATTCCAGCGGCAGTAGCAATAGCAACACCCATTGCCTGGAATCGAATCTCATTGATAAGGGAGCGCTTCACTGAGAAGTATAAGCCTACAAATAATAACACTGCAATCAGGCAAATGGAAAGTAGTTGGTTACGATGGTTTTTCTTTAGAAATTCAGCCATGATAATCAATCCTATTTGTTAAATAGTGCCCGAACGAAAACTAGAAAATTTTTTCAAGTTCAAGGAAGGCGCAAATTTTAACCACAGGAATACACTGCTTACTGACCACTGTTAGCGGCAGCCATAAATTTTTTTAACTGATTCTCAAAATATAAACGTTCCTTTTTAGCTATTCTAAGCGCATGTAATTCAGCCGATACTGCTTCTTCCAACTGTCCATTTATATAATAGCTTTCCGCAAGAGTGTCCAGTATGTGTGGAGATTTTTCAATATCCGCAGCCTTTAATGCAAGATTCAAAGCGCGTTCAGGGTTGCGCAGGTTTTTATCATCACATGTTGCATAAAGCCATGCAAGATTGTTTAAAACATGCGGGTTGTCTGGTTTAAGATCTATTGATTTTTCATATGCTCTGATCGTTTCAGTATAATTATTGATATTATAATAAAGATCTCCCAGATTGCTATAAAGGTGTGGGTTGTCTGGTGTATTGTTAATCTCTCTTAACAGTATTTTTTCGATAAAATGTTTGCTTAACTTTTTTCCG
>Ga0255446_1016_pt1 | contig 12193 bp, 9 predicted proteins | sample ANMaggSSYBR02D10_FD_182661 | JGI IMG/M metagenome (GOLD analysis project Ga0255446, IMG submission 182661) | Sediment cell enrichment communities from methane seep in Santa Monica Basin, California, United Staets - ANME aggregate JGI... | ecosystem: Environmental > Aquatic > Marine > Cold seeps >...
CCAGAGCACTAAAAAAGCGTTGCTGGGCACCATGTAATCGTCTACAGCCCTGATTCTGGCAGTATTATTGTTATCGACAAGGTAATTCAGTACGCTCCTTTTATCCACATCCAGATTGGCATAAGGTGTCCCGTTATATATTCCGGTCCAGTTCTCCAGGTTAAATATTAATATATTGTCAATGTCATTTCCTGACTGGACCACTGTAGTAAGTAAAGCTTCCTTGATATTTGTGGTATTGATCGTTCCTGAAAATACAGCTTGTGTAGTGGCTTCTTCAGAAGTGAGTCCTGATACTGGCTGGGATGATATTAAATCACAGCCTTCGGCTATCCAGTACTCGATCTCATCTCCGTTAGGTTCGGTATATACTACCAGCAGGCCCACTCCATCCATTGAAAAGTAGCTGTTGTCAGGTCCGGTATTCTCTATCAAAGTAGTATGGTCGCCAGACCCGGTTACATAGTTTGTGACATTATAAGCCCATGTTCCACTAGGAAAATCGTAGTTACCAAATCCTTTTCGATCATCATATGTTGCCGCAGGTGAGAGTACATCATTATTAAAGGTGAGCTTCAGGTCGGGATAACCGTCTGTTGTATCGATTACACTCCATGTCCAGTATGCATACAGCCGTGCGAACTTTACAGTGGCTCCTGTAGGGATTGAGATGTTGTGTTCAACTTGGTATGGGTTGCCCGGGTACAACTTACCGCTATAATCGCTGCTGCCTATAGAATATGTCAGATTACCGGTAATCGTTTCATGGGAAAAGATCGTCAGCGGTTTGTCGCCAAGATATCCATTAACTGATTCAGACGAATCGGTTATACTTAGTGAACTATGATCAAAAGTTGTCGGTATTTCATTATCTGAAGTATCCTGTAGAGTTGTAACGTCAAGAGTTAGAGGTTCTGAACTGCCACTATTACCAATTGCATGGAATTTTACATCTGTAAATTCCACATCACCGGTTTTTCCGTTCGGGTTCAAGCCAGATATTGTAATACTGCCAGCGCTGTTGTCCGCATTCCATGCCAGAACAGATGAATCTGTAGTTCCTTGGACACCTGTGACCTGTGCAATATCTGGATTATATGTAACTTTAATTGTACCTGTTCCGTAATTGATTACATCGTTAAGCATAATTGTGGCACAGATATCGTTCCCGGGTTTTACACTGACATCATTAATTGAAACAATAGTCTGAGTCGCTTGTGCCGGGGTTGCAAAGATAAATAAAATAAATAATAATATGATGTTTTTTGTCATAAAATCTCTACTCCCAATATCTCTACTCCTAATAATATTACATTCTCTGTTTTTTTAATAGGTGAAATGAGATGTAATTGTATTGTCTTCTGTTTGTCATTAGATAGTGTCAATTAAATTAACTTCTTATATTTTGTGATTTACTCATATAATATATAAAGTTCGTAATATTTAATCATACAATTTGTAATATCCAATTTACATACCATGCAATATATATATATTTCCATAATATCTTTAAGTATGCCTTATTTTGTCGAAATAAGGTGAAATATGGTGATAATGATTATCATTATATTTTTCCGGCAATTCTATTGATACAATCATACCACATCAAAATATTATCAATACGGTGTGGCAATTTTATCACAGTATATAGTTGCACAGAAATTTTCAATTATGGACTTTTGGATTTACAATCATCAGATTCAATTCCAACCAAACATATCCTATTTAGTGTTACTAATATAGAAAAACTTATTACTAAGTAATTCCTATGACATAAATCGCAGATGATAGTTATCAAAAACATAGGTTATACAATAGCCAACTAAAGCTCAGTCACCTGAGAAAACTATCATCCTCCATAAATACATCTGCACTGTAAATGAAAAATGCAGAGGGTTACTCCTCTTCTCTCTGCGTTTTTCATCCTTTGTTGATATTTGGAGCATCCGGATGACAAACGAATTAGCCAGGATCGGGATAACGCTACCGAATGATTTATTGGCACACTTTGACGAAGCAATTATTGATAATGGTCACGCATCAAGGTCAGATGCCGTCAGGGATGCCATCAGGAGATATATCCAGTATCATGAATGGATGAATGACGTTAAAGGAGAACGTATAGGAATATTCGAAATAGTCTACAACCCGGTAAAGAAAGGTTTACCTGCCATTATTGAAAAAATAATTTTTGAGTCAAATGAAATATTACTATCCTCGATGCGGGTTCATATTAACAGTGATTACTACATGCGTATTTTAGTCCTGCGCGGAGAAGGAGAACACCTGATAAAAATGGCGGCAAAATTAACTGCCCAAAAAGGTGTGATACATGTGAAGATAAACACTGTGAACTTCTGTGAATAGGGTTACACAAAATGCCTTATACCCCATCTTTGACAGATAGTATATGACAACAGTGGATAAAGCGAAATAATTATCGAGACTTTTTATTATTTACTGGGACTATTCAAAAAACCGCATAGAGCGCAGAGGCACGCAGAGAAAAACAGCACATCTCTGCGCCTCTCTGCGACCTCTGCGGTGAATCTTTTTTGCCACGATCCATTTATCCAGAATAAATTAAAAAGTCTCTAATAATCCTTCCAACATTCATCACCATTCAAAGCTGTCGTAACGCCTTGACCGGGTCCAGTTTTGCACCCCTCCATGCAGGATAAATGCCTGCAATAACAGATATGACCAATGATACCAAAAACCCGGCTGCAAGTATTTGTACATTTATTACTGTTAAATGTTCGAAATCCGCAATCCCCAACTGTGCTACCAGCATGGGCCTGCCCACACTGTCTATTAAAAAGGAAAACAAAATCCCGAGCAGGTCACCAAGTATCCCGCCCAGTACTCCTATGATGATACATTCGGATAAAAACATCCTGATTATGTCCAATTCCGATGCCCCTATAGCCTTGGTAATTCCGATCTCATGAGTGCGTTCATACACCGAGACGATCATCGTATTTATTATCATGAGCCCGCCCACGATCAATGATATGCTTGAGAAGAATGCAAGGACAAGGGTCACAGCGTTCATTATTTTGTTGACCGAATCTATTTCATCCTGTGCACTATAGCAGGTCAGCCCCAGTTTCTCAATGGCAGTCCTTGCAGCCGGCGTCTGGCCGGACTTATCCAGCTTAACAATAATGCCGTCATAAACATCTTTCCCGGTAAGCTCCCTGGCAATATTTATATCTATGAATGCCTGGTCATCGGTATCGGTCCCGGTAGGTTTTAACCTGCCTGCTATCATAAAGGTAATATCCTTATCTATCGCCCTGCCTTCTTCTCCGTATAACCTGATCCTGGCATCAATGGCGTTTCCGATCTCTGCCCCCTCAATCTTTGCGAATTTCTCCCCGATATCACTTCCCAGCACGATCTGGTATGTTCCTTCCTCAAGCCACATGCCAGCTTCAAGCTTCAGGTCTTTGGCATCCATATATTTTGCTGAAATGCCATTGGCCTTAAAATATGTCTTATTTGGTGTCACATAATCATCCATGGTATATGGTGCGACTACAGATCCATATTCCCTGACCGCACGTACTTTTGATTCGGTTATCAGGATAATATTTCCATTGCTGACTCCCGGGGATACCTCAATTAAGGTCAGGTCATGGGATTTTTCGATCTCACCAACTGCATTGACACGGATCCCTTCCCCCAGGGACGTCACTCCGACAACGGCTGCCACACCAACTGATATCCCGAGCAAGATCAGCAGTGTCCTGACCTTTTTGGTTCGCAACTGCCTCATTGCCAGTAAGAATGCTTCAATCAACGATCTCACCGTCCGTTATTGTTATCACCCTGTCGGCATTGTTAGCCATTAGATCATCATGTGTTGTAACAATGAATGTGATCCCCTGCTCTTTATTCAGCTTCTTCATGAGGTCAATGATCTTCTTTCCTGTCTTGGAGTCTATATTTCCTGTTGGTTCATCTGCCAGGATAAGCCTGGGATGGTTTGCAAGTGCACGGGCTATGGACACTCGCTGCTGCTCGCCCCCGGATAGTTCTGAAGGGAGGTGAAGCGCCCTGTCCCTTAGTCCCACAGATTCTAACAGTTCTTCTGCCCTTTTTATCCGTTCTGGCTTTGGAACTTTGTTGAAATACATGGGATACCATACATTCTCTATGGCATTCATTGTTGATATGAGGTTAAATCCCTGGAAGACGAACCCCATTGTTTGCCTGTGCAGTTGCACGAGATGGCGGGCATTTCCATAGTCGATCTTCATATTATCTATATAGACATCCCCACTGGTTGGTTTATCCAGGCATCCTACAATGTTTAGCAGTGTAGATTTCCCTGATCCGGACGGGCCCATTATCGAAACAAACTCGCCACTGGCAACAGTCAGGTTTACATCATTGAGCGCCACCACCTGGTTCCCTGAGCCAAAGGTGTAGTACTTTGACAATCCCTGTGTTTTAACCATACACACAATTAGTCACCTTTTACCTGCCACATAAGCAAATAATATTGAAACAATCCCAATCATTAGCTCGAAACCAGCTGTTTTATTCGCTTTCGCTTCCCCTTCCTCTTCGAACTCCAGCACCAGGATCGCATTTGTTACCAACATGTAATCACCGCTGTCTTGTATGCTGGCAAAATTATCTTTAGGCTTTAGGTAATTTGTTACTTCCCGCTCATCAATTGCGATCTGGGCTGATTCGCTTGTCAAGTAAATGTCTTTCCACACTTTCCCGCCGCCGAATAATATCCTGATAATATCTCCCAGAATGGGTGTGACTTCTGCTTTCTCGTTAAAAAAAAGCTTGTTGCGAGTCTGTTTTGCACCCTGGGTTAAGCCCCCTGATGGAGAAGCAGTTATCAGGTATGCCCTGCTCACTTTTTCTGCATCTACATCACCTTTGAAATACGTGGTCGTTGTGGCCATTTCCGGGGTGATACCATGTTCGGCATAGATCATATCACAACCTTCATTGACCCAGTATTCAATAACTGACGAGTCCTGGTATTCATAGATTATGAGCAGTCCGATTCCCTGTACACAAAATGTCCGCTCATCGTCTGCCGAATTTTGTAATGATATCGAATAAGCGCCATTTTCATGTATCCGGTCGCTCAGATCATAAACATCTGTGCCTGAAAAGAAGTCGTATCTCGCTGCAAATCCTTTGGTATCGGTATATCTTGAATCATGTGATACCGGGTTGACAACATCATTATGCATGACTGATGCATTCATCACCGGATATATACCTTCCAGGCCTTTTTTACTCCATACCCAGTACGTATATGCCCTTGCAAATCTGATACTTGCATCGGCCGGAACAGCAACTTCAAAGTCAACCGTGTAGGTATCATTTGACTTCATCTCTCCGCTGTATTTGCTGTTGCCAAGAGCAAATTCGACACCGCCCGGGTGTACATCATGCAAAACAGTGATCAGTGGTTTATCTCCGGCATATGATGCCGATGCCGGAAAAATAACTATTATCAGGAGACTAAGTAAAATTAAATACGATTTCATCCACATTATTGTCCTCATTTGATTCAATTACATAGTTTTTCTCGTCTACTATTGCTTTGAGGGTATGTTCGCCCCCCGCAACCGTTACCATCAGTTCCTCTTCCATTGAAGAACTGCCATCCAGCTCCTGGATATGCAGTGCCGCAATTTTTTCTTCATCAAGATATAAGTTGATATCAAATTGCCTGGCTGGTGACTCCCCATTATTTATAATGACTATGGGAACTTGATAGTCTGTTTGTTGGTTTTCGGTACCGGGTCCGGTACACCCGCTAAAACATGCAGCTACAAGAAGAACTGCCAGCAAGAAGGCTTTTTTTCTTCTAAGACTTCCAATAACCAGTAGCATTAATAACGGTGTTGATGCTTTAGCCAAGCTGTTTTCGGTTTCGGTCTTTTTTGGTTCTCCTATGGAAATAGACAGGTCGGGTCTGGTATTGACATCTACTTCTGCTTTATAGACATTGTTATTTTCATTAGACTCCAGTACTAAATTTTCAGGATCGACTATTATCTCCAGGATATGGGGTCCTGCCGTAGCATGCCAGTTGATAGTTGACCTGATAACACCGCTTGCATCCATATTCACATCAGTTGTTGAAGCCTCACTTCCATCAACATCCAGCCTGATCCTGACCAATCCTTCATGCAGTCCACCCGGATTACCTATCACTACCGGTATCTCAACATCATTTCCCTCAATAAGACTAATTTCATCGATCTCAACTTCTATCGATAGATCAGGTCCGGAATTGGTAGCTGTCCTGTGTTTCAATACCAACGATGTGATAACTGGGTGCAGATAGTCTTCACCTTCGTTATCGCCGATCTTTCCATCCCCATCCAGGTCACGTCCTAAAAGGAATGTAAGAACATTATCTGTCTGTGTATATTCAAGCACATCGAAGCATTCAATATCAAAATAACTGCTCCGAATGCCAGAACCAAAACATGCATCACCACTTACCTCATTGGCAATATCCGTTACTCCGGTGTTGTATCCCATATCAAGGAGATATTGAGGTGTGGTCCCAAGCTGGTGGCCATTAAATAACAGATAATCAGGCAGGTCCTTTGAACTTGTCAGATAAACTACTGTGAGTTCTGCTTCGTTCGGACTGGTCTGGTCCTGCATATCATTGAAAAATACAGATGTTTCATAATTTATATTTTCCTGCTTTCCGCTCCATCCCCCACTATGGAGATTCACATTCCCGTCATATATCTCGTAGGTGATCCCAGGTGCATTCTTGTCTTCATAGACTGCGGCGAGTACAGCGCCGTACACCCTCCCGTCAAGTTTATTACCGGGTTCTCCCTGGCTTGTTTCAATGATAACCGCATTCTCACCGTTCACAACAATATCAGTTACATCATAGTATACCCAGTAAACTCCATGGCCTGAACAGTACACGTTTGGGCTGTCATCATTAATACCCATCAGTGGTACTTTATCCATGCTTTTACCGTTCATGTCAACCCGGACCCATCCTTCATACTCTTCCTTGCCGCCCCAGATACCAACATACAGGCGTGCCCACCTGATATGACCATCCGGCACATCAAATCTCTGTGAGTAAGGCGGGAATTCCATGCCGTGTCCGCCGTCGATATATACTCCACCATTAACCGTGCCTTGTGAAGCGATTGTAAACGGTATGCCGTCATATGAATAGCTTGCCTGGACTACCGGAATGAATGTGAACAGCATTAAAATAAATATAATTTTCTTCATAATCTTTCACTCCATTGCTGGATATTCTCTGATTGCAGTGGCAGCTAACAAAAAGTTACCAACTACTCAATCCTGTGTATCTCCCAATATTTCTATTGCCCTTTGAAGATGGCTACCCGCCATGTCCATAGCCTCAGCAGCCAGTAACAGTTCTGCTTCAATATCCTGTTGTCCCATTTCTCCAGCTTCCTGTGCTTGCTTTCGAAATCCGGCGGCATGACTGCTATTATGCCCGGCCCAGTGTTCAAGTTTTATCTTTAACTTTTCAGGTTGCATTATATCATAGCTCCTCTCACTTTTTTAGCAATACTGTATCCTATAGCCCCTCCTATCAGGCCGCCGATGGCGGCAATACCCACCTCCCCCCAGGCATACCAGGGGGCATAATATACTTTCCATACGGCAGGTGCAAAAAAGAAATAGAACATCCAGTAAGCATAGGCACTCCTCGCCACACAGTAAATTATAGCCGTGCTCCGCCTGTCTGCATAATCTTTCTTGAATAACAATACCAAAATATCCACGATTATGCCTTCAGTCATATACCACCCCATCCATATAGTGATATTAGAGCCCCACACCACAAGTGCTACAAGTTCCACCACCGTGAACAACAGCGTGGCCGTACCCGGCTTTCTTACCAGCTGGAGTGCGATTATCATCAACACGGCCGTGGGTATGGTGAACAGCAGTCCACCAAGGGGACCCAGCAGGTCATTGAAGGTCTGCCAAAACCACCTGAAAACAACACCGATAAGTCCAGCCAGGAGGGCTATGGTGATAAGGTCAATGGTAGTGAACTGCTCAAGCACATTGAACTTCCAGGCAATTAAAAAGGCCAGTAAAATGATACATATGCTTGCCAGCACAGTGCCGTAAGTTATCCAGGAAGGTGGAGGTACAACCTCAACAACATGGGTATAGCTGGTAGAATGGGTGTCTGTACCGTCCTCATAGCTGGCTGATATTGCAAAACTTCCCTTTTTCTTGAATTCGATCGATTCGGGCGGCTTTACACTGAAAATAAAGGATATGGATTCCCCAGGCCCTAACTCCCCGATCCTGGCTGTTACAGTGTTATTATCAGCACTGATGTTTTTCATTGCCTGTACAGGGATCTCGATATCCATTTTAAGCGGGACATCCACAGATACCAGGATATTGCGCAGGGTTTCATCCCCTGTATTGGTCAGGACAACCTGGCCCCTTTCATACCATGATACACCGGCAACCAGTCTGTTTTCCTGGTAAATTTCCTTATTCTTCAAGGGTATGTCCATACCAATTTCAAGCTCTGCCGCAGCTATTTGCGGCAAGAAAAAGATCAGTAAGATGAGAATAGCTATCCACTTCATTTTTTACTCCTTACCCTGTATACCAGGAATATCATTGAAATAACCAAGACCATAACAACTGCTCTTGGTAAATTTTCTCCTTTTGATTCGGCCATTGGGTGGATCTCAATGTAATCATCTCCCTGGTCTTCCATTAATTCTACAAAAAGAACTGCATTAAAAGGATGGATATATGTTTCCTCGCCACGGTCAAAGAAGACTGAATTGTTGGTAGTTCCAACAAACTCTGTGACATCCCACCTGTCCAGGTCAAAATATGCACCGGACTTTCTCCTGCCAACATCTTCACCCAGCAGATTGGAATTGAAATATAACTTATCGATCTCACCCTCATTACCTGCTATCATCATTGTCCACAGGGTGGCATTTGTTGTCCCTTCCGGGATATCACCCTTGAATATTACCTCAGCATAGTCTATTTTGGACGTTTGGGAGAGGGCATGGTTCCCTTCGGCAATCCAGAACCGGGTTTGTGGCATAGTAGTATCATTATACACTGCCACCAGGACAATACTGTACGGCGCACCGTTTGTGTTATGATAGGTTACTGATACAGTGTTCATCCCAGGTGACAATTCATCGGTGACATTTAAGACATAGTCGCAAATCCCCCATGCGGCCACATAGTCTGGTTCGCTTGACCTACCCAGGCTTTTTCCATTGATACTGACCTCGATCCAGTCGTCTTCGTTATAATTCCACACAGGTACATACAAACGGGCATATTCAATATTACCGGGCAGATCAAAGTATTCCACATAAGGGTCTTCATAAGTAAGGCCGTGACCGCCACCCACGTAAACCCCGCCATGGATACTGCCATCGGCTATGACATACAGCGGCGTGCCATCGCCCCGCCATTCACCGGCAGAGGCCAGGGGTACCAGCAACAAGATCGAAATGAAAAGAGCGATTTCTTTCATATTATATCCCCGGCACTGTGCCGCCATAACCTATAAAACTGAGATATAACCCTGTACCCATGAAGACAAAGATATATGATAGAAAAATATAATCAGCCCTACCCAGTTTTAGTTCATTTAGATATGTCCTGTTCTTTGTTGCCCTGAAGGCCCTTGAATCGGCAGCGATAGCCATCTGCCGGCCTGTTCTTAAAATATTGATGACCAGCGGGAAAAAGAGGTGTTTTAGTGCGATTATCTTGTTAGTGATACCCTTCATCTTAAGGCCCCGTACCTGCATGGCATTTATAGTTATGAGACTTTCCTCTATCATGGAAGGAGCAAAACTTACTGCAGAAGAAACCATGAAAGCGATCTCGCTTGGAAAACCGAAGTGTCTCTTGCCTATCTGGATAAAACGTACAAGACCTGCAATGAGTTCACTGGGATGGGTGGTGGCCACAAGCAGGAGGGCGGCACTTACCGATGCCATGAACCGGAATGACTGGATGAAACCATACACGGCACCTTCCATATACACATGGATCCCGCCTGTAATGGGTCCGATTACCGGGAAGTAAGCCGGGATTATAGTAAATGTGGGTGTTTCACCCCAGTAGTAGAATAATGACTGGGAGATCATGAACCCGAAGACCATAGTAAACAGCACGAACGCAATGGATTTGATCTTCTCTTTGGACGGGCGTAACAGTGCCCAGAAAGGCAGGGTTGACAGGAAGATTGCCAGCAATACCCAGGGTACACCGGCTGTAATGGTCAGGGTGGAGACACTGAATACCCATATTAACTTGACCCTCGGGTCAATGCTGTGGATTATTGTCTCCTTTTGTTCGTAACGGAATATTCCCCGCAAAAGATCACCAAAATCATTAAGATTTTACGTATACGTAATACTTCCGATATAAGGCTATGTTATTTATACTTAATTGGTGTTAATTAGTTAAATTGAATTATCAATTGTTACAAGCTTTAAATGTGTAGTCATAAATCATTTCCCCAGTCATTATAAAAATCAGTGAAATCTGTGTGCATCTAATAAATATTGATAGCCACAGAGAGCACAGAGAGCACAGAGGACACAGAGGGGAAATACTCTGTGTTCTCTGTGGCAAAATGTTACAAAAAACATACACGGTTTAGTATAATGCATACCAATCAAATTCAGACAGTGATTTACATAGATGAAAAAGCGGAAATCAATTTTATCTGATGGTTATTTATATTGCAACGTTTGATGATTAAAAATGATATCAATTAAAAATCTTACTTATTATTATCCTGGTTTTGAAGATGCAGTACTTGATAATATCAACCTGACAGTTGAAGAGGGCGAGTTCATACTCTTGCTTGGGCCCAGCGGTTGCGGGAAATCAACACTAGTCCAGTGCCTGAATGGTATAATTCCCAAAGTTGCCAGCGGAGAGCTCACTGGTGATATATTCATAAACAAAAAAAATGTCAGGGACCATAAGGTCTACCAGTTATCCACCGATGTCGGGCTGGTGTTCCAGAACCCTGATACCCAGTTGTTCGGGCTCGTTTTTCCTGAGCCGTTGGGCCCGATCAGTGCCACAAATTCACCCCGTTTAATTTCCAGGTTCACTTTCACGCTGTCCGGGGGTGAGAAGCAGCGAACAGCTATTGCAGGTAATCTTGCTATGGAACCCAAAATACTGGTGCTTGACGAACCCACCTCAGACCTTGACCCTGCTGGTACAAAAGAGGTATTTGAAACCTTGAAACACCTGAACCGGGACAGGAAGATCACAATAATCCTGATCGAGCATAAGATCGATGAGGTGATGGGGCTTGCAGACAGGTCGGTAGTGATGAACAAGGGCAGGATAATCCTGGATGGTAATACCTGTGACATTTTCAGCAGGAACCTTGATGTCCTGGAGGGAATTGGCATTCATCTGCCCCAGTTGATGCGCATTTCCAGTTTGCTGGGGGTAAGACCATCCTACAAGGAAATTGTATCTGGCCTGGGCAGGCTGAACGGTTCTTTTAAAGACCTGCCGGCTGCATACCATCCGGTCAGGGGTGTGCCACAGGTGGCATTTGAGAATGTCGAATTTGGTTACCATGACGGCAATCTGGCATTGAAGGGTGTGAACCTGGAAATTAAACGGGGTGAATTTGTGGCACTGATCGGGCCCAACGGCTCAGGAAAAACGACCCTGTTGAGCTGCCTGATAGGACTTAACAGGCCAACGGCGGGGCGAATATTGATAAACGGACAGGATATTCGAAAACGTGGTGTGGCAGAACAGGCTCAGGTTGTGGGGTACCTGTTCCAGAATCCCGATTACCAGTTATTTACTGATAGTGTGCATGAGGAAGTAGCTTTCGGGCTGAAGAACAGGCAGGCAAAACCTGATGATATAGAGAAAAGGGTGGACCAGGCCCTGGAAATGATGGAACTTTCAGAATACCGTGATCGGCACCCGCACTCACTGAGCCGGGGCCAGAGGCAGAGGCTGGCGGTTGCTTCCATACTGTCGATGGAACCTGATATTATCGTGCTGGACGAACCCACTACCGGGCAGGACCGGGGACACCTGAACAAGTTCCTGGCCCAAATGAAAATGTTGAACGAGGCTGGAAAAACGATAATCCTGATAAGTCACGACATGGGTGTGGTGGCAGAAT
>Ga0255446_1019_pt1 | contig 12081 bp, 11 predicted proteins | sample ANMaggSSYBR02D10_FD_182661 | JGI IMG/M metagenome (GOLD analysis project Ga0255446, IMG submission 182661) | Sediment cell enrichment communities from methane seep in Santa Monica Basin, California, United Staets - ANME aggregate JGI... | ecosystem: Environmental > Aquatic > Marine > Cold seeps >...
GTCTGAGGGAATTATAGGGGCAGCATTTGAAGTTCGTAATGTTCTTGGTGCGGGTTTTTTGGAGAAGGTTTATGAAAATGCCTTGAATGTTGAGCTTAATTTGAGGTATTGATGCTGAAGTGAATAACATTTTAGATAAATTTGGTGTATGATGGAAGGTTGTAGAATATAGCAGAGTACTCGATAAAAATTTATTGAATCATTGATATTGCAGTTGATATTATGGAATATAGAAAAATGGAACCGCAGATAAACGCAGATGAACGCAGGTTGAATGCTATGTCGGAAGAGATTATAGGGGCAGCATTTGAAGTTAGCAATGTTCTTGGCGCAGGTTTTTTGGAGAAGGTTTATGAAAATGCCTTGAATGTTGAACTTAATTTCAGGGGAATAAAAACAATTCAACAGGCGCCATTAAAGGTATTTTATAAAGAAGAATTAGTAGGAGACTACATAGCAGATATTTTAGTTGAAAATGAAATCATAATTGAAGTTAAGGCTGTAAAGGAAATCGATAGAGTACATTTAGCCCAATGCCTGAACTATCTAAGAATAACAGGGCTGAAACTTTGTCTTTTGTTAAATTTTAGTAAACCAAGGGTGGAGATTAAAAGGGTTGTGAATGGTATTTAAATTTGTGGTGACTGATGAGTGTAAATAGAAATCAATTAAAAATAATCCCGAAACCACTGTATTTACAATGGATTAATCCAGTGCAACAAATCTGCGTTCATCTGCGTTTATCTGCGGTTAATATTTTCTTGATGAAGTAGGGGGTATAATGGAAGGTTGGAAAAAAGATAAACTTGGAAATTTGTTAGAATTGGCATATGGCAAAAGTTTACCAAAAAATAAACGTGTAGATGGAAATATACCTGTTCATGGCTCAAACGGAATTGTAGGTTTTCATAATGTTGCAATCGTGAATGAACCTGGAATTATTGTTGGGCGGAAAGGTTCTGCTGGAAAGGTTCATATTTCAAAAGTTCCTTTTTGCCCTATTGATACCACTTTCTATATAACACAGCAATATTCAAAATTAGATCTTGAATATCTCTATTATGCGCTTAATTTCTTAGATTTGAAACGAATTTTAGGTGATGTCGGTGTGCCAGGACTTAATCGAGAGATGGCATATTTCGAAGAATTGTTTTATCCTCCAGACAAAGCCGAACAACGCAAAATCGCCCACGTATTAAACACGGTGCAAAAAGCCATTGAGCAGCAGGACAAGCTCATCCGCACCACCACCGAGCTGAAAAAAGCCCTTATGCAAAAACTCTTTACCGAAGGCACCAGAGGCGAACCGCAAAAGGAAACCGAAATCGGGTTGGTGCCAGAGAGTTGGGAGGTGGTGGAGTTGGGAGATATTTGTGAAAGAGTTTCAATTAATGTAAAACCAAACAAAGATGGAAATACGCCTTATGTTGGTTTAGAGCATATTATTCCTAGTAGGCTCCGATTATACAATTGGGGTTATGAAAATGAAATTGTTAGTTCAAAGTCGAAATTCAAGAAAGGTGAAATTCTTTATGGAAAACTTCGACCTTATCTCGACAAAACTGTAATTGCCCCTTTCGAAGGGATTTGTTCTACAGATATTTTAGTTTTTTCGGGCAAAAAAGAAATTGAAAATGAATATCTTATTCACTTTTTCCATACTGAAAAACTGGTTGGTTATGCAAATTCAACAACTACAGGAGTCCAACATCCAAGAACTTCTTGGAACAGTTTAAAAAGATTGGAAATAGCTTTGCCAGATAAAGATGAACGAACTGAAATTACAAAGTCACTTAATTCTTTGGAAGATAAAGTTGAATTTCTCAACAAGAAAAAACAAACCCTCACCGCCCTGTTCAAAACCCTGCTGCACGAGCTGATGACCGGGAAGCGCAGGGTGCATGAGTTAGAGTTCGAGAAAATTGAAGATTTCAATACTTTATGAAAGGCAATCAATAGTCTTTATATGACTAAAGAGAAAATAATAGATAAGGTGAAAAAATATGAATGCAGAAAAATTGCTTGAACGCATCACTCTTGATCCCGATGTCATGACGGGAAAATCTATAATCAGGGCGCGGATGATTGAGATGTGTGTTAATCATCAACTGCATAACAATCAATAAAATATTAACCGCAGATAAACGCGGATAAACGCAGATACGGTGCAGCAAATCTGCGTTCATCTGCGTTTATCTGCGGTTTCAATTCACTCAAAAAGACAATATACTTTCATTTCCAAAAATCCGAAAAAGAAAATGACAGCACTCAAACCAACTGAACATAAAAGCGTACAAGCTCGCATACTAAAATATGCAAAAGAAATTGGCTGGGCAGTGGTTTCACAAAGTAAAGCAGAGCACCGCAGAGGCTTTGACCCATCCGGCGCTTCTTCAAGAGAAAGAGCCAAACATGCTTCCCGGTTTTTCACTGATACCTTATTTGAAAAAGTAAAAGAATTCAATCCAAAATTTAAAGACAGCAAAGAAGAACTCCTTCGCAAACTCGATCTGCCATTACCCACCATTGTAGGCAACCGGGATTTTTTACAGCATCTTCAAGGTGAAAAAACATTTTTCAGCAAAGAAGAAAACCGTGAGTTTAACCTTGTCCTGATAAACTATAACGAGCCAGACAAAAACATCTATGAAGTAACCGAAGAATATTATCTCTTCAACGGACAATATGCCAATCGGGAAGATGTGGTTTTTCTCATTAATGGCATTCCGGTTCTGGTCATTGAATGCAAAAACGCCACCAAAGACGAAGCCATTGCCATAGGTATAGACCAGATCAGACGGTATCACCGCGAGACCCCTGAATTTTTCGTACCCCAGCAGATCTACACAGCAACAGAGAGTATTGGTTTTTCATATGGCGTGACCTGGAATACCATCAAAAGAAATATTTTCAACTGGAAAGAAGAAGAAATCGGCAATCTGGAAGCAAAAATAAAATCATTTTGCGATAAGCAGAATATACTTGATTACCTGAAAAAATTCATAATTTTTGCCGAGCAGAACGAAGAGTTAAATAAATACATCTTACGCCAGCACCAGAAAACAGCCGTTGAAAAAGTAGTGGAACGGGCAATTGACCCAGACAAGACAAGGGGTTTAGTGTGGCATACACAGGGAAGCGGCAAAACCTACACCATGATAAAAACAGCCGAGTTGCTGTTCAAAGCTCCCGAAGCAGAAAAGCCTACCATTCTTTTATTGATTGACCGCAATGAGCTGGAAGACCAGATGCTGAAAAACCTCGATTCTGTCGGTACAAAAAATGTGGTACAGGCAGAGCACATTAAAGACTTGCAAAAAATACTGAAAAATGATTACAGAGGAATAATCGTCAGCACGTTGCATAAATTCAGGGACATGCCTGCTGAAGTTAATACTCGTAAAAATATTTATGTCTTGATTGATGAAGCCCACCGTACCACAGGAAGCGATCTGGGTAATTATCTGATGGCTGCTGTACCTAATGCCACCTTCGTAGGTTTTACAGGTACACCCATTGACAAAACAGTTTACGGCAGAGGAACATTCAAAACCTTTGGCATAGAAGATAAATCAGGTTATCTGCATAAATATTCCATTGCAGAAAGTATTGAAGACGGTACAACCTTACCTCTCTTTTATGGTGTGGCTCCAAACGAGCTGTTAGTACCAAAGGAAATTTTAGAAAAAGAGTTTCTCAACCTGGCGGAAGCTTATGGAGTAAACGACATTGAGGAATTGAATAAAATTCTGGAACGTGCAGTAAATACCCGTAACTTTTTGAAAGGACAGGAACGAGTGGAAAAAGTAGCTGAATATGTTGCAAAGCATTACACAGAAAATGTGGAGCCAATGGGTTACAAGGCATTCTTAGTTGGGGTTGACCGTCCGGCATGTGCTATGTATAAAAAAGCGTTAGATAAATTCCTGCCACCTGAATATTCAGAAGTAGTCTATACAGGCAACAACAACGATACAGAAGACTTAAAGAAATATCACATTGACAAGAAAAAGGAAAAGGAAATCCGAAAGAAGTTCACCAAAGTAGAAGAACAACCGAAAATCCTGATCGTTACTGAAAAATTGTTAACTGGATTTGATGCGCCGATCTTATACGCTATGTATCTGGACAAACCAATGCGAGACCATACCCTTCTTCAAGCCATTGCAAGAGTAAACAGACCGTATGAGAACGAACAAAAGGGCATGATAAAGCCCCATGGCTTTGTACTGGACTTTGTAGGCATATTTGAAAATCTTGAAAAAGCCCTTGCATTTGACAGCGACGAAATCAATGCGATAGTAAAAGATATTCAATTGCTGAAACATTTGTTCAAGGCAAACATGGAAGAAAAGGTTCCTCCATACTTGCAACTTATAAAATATGGATTTAACGACAAGGACACTGATAATCTCATTGCATACTTCAGGGATAAATCCAAAAGAAAAGAATTTTTCAAATTATACAAAGAGGTGGAAATGCTATACGAGATCATTTCACCTGACAAATTCCTGAGACCTTACATTGATGATTATGCTACACTTTCTGCCATTTACAAAATCGTAAGAAATGCTTACACAAAAAGAATACAGGTTGACAGGGAATTTCAAAGAAAAACGAATGAGCTGATCCAAGAAAAAATTGGCATGGAAAATTTGCAGCAGACCTATGAATTCTTTGAGATTAACGAAAATACTATTCAAAAAATAAAAGAAAACCAAAGCAATTACAATACACGGGTAATCAATCTGGTTAAGAGTATTGAAAAAATTGCAGAGGATAATTCTGATGATCCATTTTTAATTGGTTTGCTGGAAAGAGCCGCACAGGTAGAAGAACGCTATGAAGACAGACAAATCAGCACACAGGAAGCATTAGAGAAAATAAAAACGATTTGTGAAGATGACATACAAAGGAAAAAGGAACAGGCAGAAAAAGGATTTGATGGCTTAACATTCTTCATTTACCGTACACTTCTTGACAAAGATATCAAAAATGCAGATGAAATAACCAGACAGATTAAAGTAGAGTTTGTGAATAATCCGAATTGGAAAACAAGCGAAAAGGATTTGAGAGATTTAAGAAACGGAGCAACTTTTGCAGTACTTAACGAAGAAGAGGATATTGACAAAGCTGCTGCCATTGTAGAAGAATTATTTTATCACCTATTCAAAGCCTACGATTTATGATTATGAAATGGAACGATAAATCAGAATTCAAGGCAAGAGTAAGAGAGTTTGCCGGAAAAATGGATATTGAAGTAAAAGCACTTGCCATCCGCCCTATGAAAAACAAATGGGCTTCATGTTCGACAAATGGTAATTTGAATTTCAATAAAGAACTGCTTGAGTTGGACAAAGAGATTGGCGAGTATGTAATTGTGCATGAACTGTTACATTTTAATATTCCCAATCATGGCAAACTTTGGAAAAGCCTAATGAGTGCTTACCTGGGCGACTATAAGAACACAGAAGAGAAATTGAATAAAATAACAAATGGAGATAAATAGAGACCGTTTCAATTCGTGTTGGTGAATATTATAAAACCGCAGATAAACACAGATGAACGCAGATTTTCAGGCAGCGTATCCGCGTTTATCTGCGTTCATCTGCGGTTATTTTGATAGTACCAACATGTAATGTAACGGTCTCGATAAATAGATAAAATTGATACAGTCTTCGCTTCCTTCTCTCCAGCTAATTATTGTAATGTCAACTTAAACCTGCCATGGGCTGACCTATAAATAAAGTTAAGTAATCCTGTTCCGTTAATATATTAAAATTTATCACATATCAGGAGAACCAAGATGTACAGCCAGAAATGTATCCAGTGTAATGCAGAATATACCCCGCAGGAGATCGTTTACACCTGCCCGAAATGCGACGGCCTGCTTGAGATAATCTATGACTGGTCAGACCTATCCATCAGCAGGAAGGACTTTGAAGGTATTCCGCTGTCTGTATGGAAATATAAAGCTCTCCTGCCTGTTGAGCGGGAACCAGTTTCAACCAACGAAGGCGGTACACCCCTGTATAAATGCAGCCCCCTGGCCGAAAAGATCGGTATCGATACCATGTATGTGAAACATGAAGGTCTTAATCCCACTGGCAGTTTCAAGGACAGGGGCATGACCGTCGGTGTATCCAAGGCACTGGAACTGGGTATGAAGACAGTGGCATGTGCGTCCACTGGCAATACTTCGGCTTCCCTGGCAATCTACGGTGCCAAGGCAGGTATTCCTGTAGTGGTACTGCTTCCGGCAGGAAAAGTGGCCATGGGTAAGGTAGCCCAGGCAATGATGCACGGGGCCAAGGTACTGAGCATAAAGGGCAATTTTGATGATGCCCTGAAACTTGTCAGGGACCTGTGTGATAATGAGGGATTCTATTTATTGAATTCAGTTAACCCGTACAGGCTTGAGGGGCAAAAGACCATTGCCTTCGAGATTGCCGACCAGCTTGGATGGGAAGTACCTGATAAATTGGTACTGCCTGTGGGCAATGCAGGTAATATCACTGCCATTTACAAGGGGTTCAGGGAGTTCTATGAACTGGGACTGACAGACCGTATCCCGAAGATGATAGGGATACAGGCCGAAGGATCCTGCCCGGTAGTGAATGCATTCAAGCAGAACCAGAAGGACATTGTTCCTGTAACCAACCCCGAGACCATAGCAACCGCCATCAGGATAGGCGACCCTGTGAATGCGGTAAAAGCACTGCGGGCAATATACCAGTCGGGAGGGCTGGCTGAATCTGTATCGGATGACGAGATAGTGGCAGCACAAAAGGACCTGGCCCGGCTTGAGGGTATCGGTGTTGAGCCTGCCAGTGCATCTTCAGTGGCAGGTCTTAAGAAACTGGTGGATATGGGTGCGATTAAGTCTGATGAGACTGTGGTCTGCATTACCACAGGGCACTTGCTCAAGGACCCTGAGGAAGTCATGGATATGTGCGAGAGCCCGATAGTAGTTGATGCCACTGCCGAGTCTGTGCGAAAGGCAGTATTTTCATAGATGGAAAGGCTCAATACATCCTTATGGAAAATATCCCATCCGGCACTGATACAATAAATGCCAGCTAATTGAATCGAAAAAAAAAAGAAAGGTGAGACCAGTGGTCTCACTTGACTATATCGTGCAGATTGAACTTGTATGGACCCAGGTTGCCGCCGAAATTGCCGGCAGTTATTTTCTTTATGCCTGGTATCTGTACTGCGGCCTTTATGCCTGCCAGCATTGCCTCTGAGATTACTTTTTCATCCAGTCCGTTGATGACGATCTCATAGATGCCGTTCACATCAGCAGGTACATTGCTGCCTTCTACTTTATCCTTGACACTGGGCGAGAACTTCTCATTTGAAGTGGCCTTCATGAATGAGTAATTATTTGCACCGACCTTTGAACCGCTGGCAACAATGCCGCCTGGGAAGGGTGTAATTACTCCTTCAACTTCAGCGATGGCATCCACTGCAACTTCGGCTGCGGCCAGGGCAGCCATCTGGTTATCTGCCAGCATAAAGAAATTACCACCGGCAATTCCCTCCACGGCACCGATACTGTGCTCTGTGATAAAATCACCTTCCATCATTGGAATAGCGTATGATTTCCTGCCACCCACATCGAGTTCGGACTCGATCCCATCGCCGAAGAATTTGAGCTTAAAGCCTGTATCAAATTGCTTCTCGGCATCTGGCAGCCCATTGAACATATGTGCAGTAGGTGCTGTAAGTACGCACTGTCCAAGCCTGTTCAGTAGTTGTTCATCCATGGCCTTGTACCCGAAAGTACATATCTGTATGTACACACCAGGTCTGCCGTCAGGGGTTTCATCTCCACCCACAACTTTTTCGATTCCTGCTTCTGCCGGGCATGCAATTACTGATGTACCAAAACCTGTGGCTTCTCTGGCTGCCACAAGGGCCCATCGTTCTGTAGCTCCGGTGATCAGTACTCTTGCAATCTTTATCGGAAAAGCTTCTGCAAATGTATCTTCGATTTCTATACCATTTAATTCCATATATATCCCTACAAGATAACTGATTTTACTGATGTCTACATATACTCTTCGAAATTGTTCGGTTATGTATTTTATTCATATGGTTGAACAAAAAGCGTTTAAAGTCAGGTAATTATTATGGTCAGATATTCACTAACATAAATATTTCAGCAAGAACATAATATTCATTGCATATCATGTGACCACTTTGCGGTAATAAATAAATGTAGTGGGAAGATATTGTTTTCAAACATCTTGCCACCACAAAGAGCGCAAAGAGTAAGTTTTATTTGTTTGGTTTTTAACTATGTTGTTGTTATGATGGAAAAATAATTAATTATTTTGTCGTTATAACGTCAAATATATATAACAACATATGGCCATTACCATGACTGACAAAGAGCCTACTGTTGAAATAATCCGAAGCATCCGGCGTAAAAAAACGATCCAGGCAAGACAGGATGGAAATAAACTAAAAATCTATCTGCCCGCCGGATTAAGCAAACAGGAAGAGGCGCAGTGGATAGAAAAAATAAAAGCAAAGGTAGAGAAAAAAAGCTTAAAAAAAGAACTCAATGATGACCAATATCTCCAAAAGCGGTTCAGTGAGTTCAATAACAAGTATTTCGACGGCCAGCTTAGTGTAAATTCCATCAGGTACGTAACAAACCAAAATACCAGAAGTGGAAGCTGTACACCTGCAAGTGGCACCATCCGTATCTCCCATAAGCTGGCAGATATGCCAATCTGGGTACTGGATTATGTGATCATGCACGAGATAACACACCTGGTATATCCTGACCATTCCAAACGGTTCTGGAACAAGGTCAATGAATACAGGTATACAGAGCGTGCCCGGGGTTTTCTGATCTGCCGGGGTATGGAAGATAACAACGGGTCTGATAAGTGAGGATGACCATCTTTGATGGTTTCTCATCAAAACATTGAGTAGTCAACCAGACAAATCAGGTGATATCTATGAACAAAGACCCAGATCATGTGATAACTATGAACAACCACCCAACCCTTCTGTTGACCGGTACTTTATCCGCCACCCTGAAGAACAGGACTATAGTACTGGCAGTTACAGGCAGCATTGCAGCCGTACGCACCATCGAACTGGCAAGGGAACTTGTGCGCCACGGTGCCACTGTCAGGGCGGTGATGAGCCAGGCCTCCCAGGGTATAATTCATCCCGATGCACTGCATTACGCCACTGGCCACCCGGTCATGACAAGGATTACAGGTGCTGTGGAACATGTGGAGTACTGTGGCGAGGAAGGTACTGCCGACATGCTGCTGGTAGCACCGTGTACTGCCAATACTATCAGCAAAATGGCACTTGGTATCGACGATACCCCGCCTACTACCTTCGCCACCACAGCCATGGGCAGCGGCATACCTATGCTTGTTGTACCTGCAATGCACGGTTCAATGTATAACCATCTGGCTGTAAAGGAAAACATCGAGAGACTAAAAGGCATGGGAGTACGACTCATGGACCCGGTGATTGATGAAAAGACCGCCAAAATAGCAGCTAATGAGGATATAGTACTGGAGGTGCAGCGAATACTGGGAGATAGCAGCCTGGGTGGCAGGAAGGTGGTGATCACAGGCGGCGGGAATATGGAACGTATCGATGCCATCAGGGTACTTACCAACCGCTCATCGGGCCGAACTAGTGTGGAACTGGCCAGGGAGGGATACCGCAGGGGTGCGGATGTAACACTGGTGCATCCCAGGCCGCAGGGGCTGTACGGCATAAAAGAAGTTGAGGCGGGATCAGCAAAGGACATGACCCGCAGTGTGCTGGATGAGATGGAGAAGGGCTGCGACCTTTTCATTAGTTCTGCAGCAATTTCAGATTATACTGTTGAGCCTGTGGACCATAAGATCAAGTCAGGCCAGGAAGCACTTACATTAACTCTTCGACCTGCTCCCAAATTGATGCGCAAGGTCAGGGAACAGTATCCTGACCTGAATATCATCGGTTTCAAGGCAGAAGCCAATGTGGACAAGGACGGGCTTATTGCAAGCGCAAAGGAATTGATGGAAAAGTATGGTCTTTCAATGGTAGTGGCAAATGATGTGGGAAAGGGCGGAATGGGAACCCGGGATAATACTGTCTATATACTGGATAGCTCAGGTGGTGAGACAGGTCCGGTAACAGGGGATAAACAGGTCATTGCAGGGGCTGTTCTTGACAGGTTCACAGAGGTAAATGGATGACAGTAACGGCATTTGCGCCGGCTCACATCACTGGTTTTTTTGCAGTAAGACCCGACCCGGACCCTGTTAAGGCCGGCTCGGTTGGCTGCGGGCTGTGTCTTGAAACAGGAGTGACGGCAAGAGTAACAACCAGTACAACAGGTACAACCGATACACCAGATACACTAGATACAGCCGATATAACAGGTTCAGGGGTGCTTATAAGATTAAATGCTGAGCAGATAGACCTGCCCACCGTTGAGTATGTGGTCGAATCACTGCTTGGTGCCGGGCATTCCCAATGTGTCGTTGAACTGAGAGCAGATGTTCCTCTGGGTTATGGTTTTGGGGTGAGCGGTGCGGCTGCGCTGGCAACTGCCCTGGCAGTAAATACTGACCTGGGGCAGGGCCTTACTATGGAACAGGCGGCTGCCGTGGCTCATTCTGCAGAAGTGGTGAACAGGACAGGGATGGGGGATGTGGCAGGACAGTATGCAGGTGGCCTGGTTATCAGGACAGTGGCAGGGGCACCCGGGGTTGGCGCGGTCAAAAAAGTGCCGGTAGATGCCATGGAAGTGTCATGGGTATGCATGGGTGAGATATCGACCTCATCGGTGCTGGAGGATGAGAAAACCATGGAGAGGATCAATATACTGGGCCAACGGGCATTGAAGGCAATGCTCAAAAGGCCAGGGGTTGAGCATTTCATGTCCCTTTCAAGGGATTTTGCCTTTGAGACCGGGCTTGTCAGTCCGGGAGCTGCAGATGCCATTGAAGCGGTGGAAGCCAGTGGCGGGCTGGCCAGTATGGCGATGCTGGGAGATGCCGTATTTGCGCTGGGGGACGTTAGTGCTCTAATGGAATTCGGGCCAGTCGGCAGCAGCAGGATAGGAACCACGGGTGCGCATAATCTTTAAACAGTATACAGAGTTTATGATAACCCCCTGACAAGCGATAAATTAAATAATCCCACTAACAATACAGACCTCTTAATTATCATTAATAATATAGGTGTAATACTATGGATAATAAGGATAAATCAAGGATCAGGACAAGGACCAAACGTTATATCAAGCAGTTGATTCATAATTTCCGGTTTACATACGAGGACATAAGCAAGAGTAGTGGCATCGAAATTAACAGATTGAAGGCCATAAATAGAAAGGAAGACCCTACTTTTGAAGAGTACACGACCTTAAAGAAAATAGCTATAGAATTATCAGATGAACGAGGCCAGGATTCGGCAGATTAATTATTCCCGGCCTTATTTTCCAAGGTAAAAGACCATCTGGATAAGGCCCACTAAAAATCCCAGGACACCGCCAATAATGGTGATGTATCCCAGTTCTTTAGAGGATACCCTGAGTACTATATCCTCCAGTTGGTCAAGGTCATAGGATTCTATGTTCTTTACTATGATATCCTTGAAGTCCACGTTCCTTTCGATCTCACAAATGAATTCATTGATCAGTTCGTCCTTATTGGCATTGACTGACTTCTTGACCCTGGAGTGCAGGTAAGCATTGATCGTAGTATTTATCTTGCCAAGTATCTCGCTTTTTCCATTGTACTCGGATGATTCAAAAAAACCGTCCACCATTTTATCTATCTCTGGCCCCAGGTCAAGTGCTTTTAGCACCTTGGTAAGGTCTTTCATTGAGATCAGTTCATCCTCTACCGTGGCTGCAATACTTTCTGAAATATCGTTCCTGCGCTTTGGGAGCAGACCCTGTATCTTGAAGGGTCCGATGCCTATGGGTTTGTGGGGCCGAAAGAGCATCTTTACTGCGATATAATTTGTTGAGTATCCTATCAGGCACCCGATGACAGGGAAAAGGTAGGGGGCGTACTCCATATTAGTAGATATATGCCGGAA
>Ga0255446_1020_pt1 | contig 12021 bp, 14 predicted proteins | sample ANMaggSSYBR02D10_FD_182661 | JGI IMG/M metagenome (GOLD analysis project Ga0255446, IMG submission 182661) | Sediment cell enrichment communities from methane seep in Santa Monica Basin, California, United Staets - ANME aggregate JGI... | ecosystem: Environmental > Aquatic > Marine > Cold seeps >...
ATCACCGTACATTTGGGTCTGGGTCCACTGGGGTGCAGTCTCGTTGGTGTACGTATAATAGCCTATACCGTACAGGCACACCAACCCGATCAACGCCAGCACCGCTGATGTGAGGATCATCAGGTAGAAGTCATAGGTCTTTGGTTTAATATTTAATTCCAGCGTCATCTTCTTTTCTCCTATTCTCCTTTTTCAGTCTTCCATTCTTCCCTCTTTCATCCCTCTTCCATTCTTCTAACTCTTCCAGTCTTCCACTTTTCCTTTCTTCCACTTTTCCTTTCTTCCACTTTCCGCCTCATTGTGTTATGGCATGTATCCCTGGCGCAATGTACGTCAGCAGGTATGTGAACACCAGTGACAGGAAACAGATAATACCCAGTATAGCAGTAGCCCGCCACATATTGCGCCGCTTCAGGTATATCCGTGTGTGCAGGTACGCACTGTACAGTACCCACATCATGATGCTGCCATTGATCTTTGGGTCCCACCACCAGTCCGTCCCCTCCCATGCCACCACAGCCCAGGGGTAGCCGATGAGCATTCCCACTGTAAGCAGTAAGTACCCGACCTTGGCATGGCTGTATGAAATGCGGTCAAATATCTTTTCGCGCCGAAACAGCATGAACACACAGCCCACAAAGGTGACCACCAGGGATGCATAAGCAATAAAAAGCATGGGCGGGTGGGTCCACATATACTCTGAATTATAGAAATATATGATGCGGAAATACAACTGGTACAGTACACCATATAACAAATTGGGGTCGCCCACACCTGCGGCCTGGTACCAGCCTGTTATCTCTGAATGCAGGCCGGGCAGAGGTTCCCTGAACGGGTTTGAGGTATAGTATGTTAGTATACCAAAGGCTGCCAGCATGATGTTCAGGCTTGATGAGAACAGTGCTGTTATTTTTGTCTTTATGAAATCATAGCGGTAATTGGTTACTGCAAGGAAAATGGACAGGCACAGGGTCCAGAAGTATAATTTTTCGGTTTCTATCCATAGGGGCACGGCGAATCTCAGGGATGTTGCACTGGTACCCATGGTACTGGCCATATAATTTGCCAGTTCAGGCGGGTAGACCAGTTCTATGGTCTGGTAGATGCGCAGGTGGAACCAGGCAATGATTATAAATCCTATGACCAACAGTGCCGTATTGATCTCCCTTAACTGTGATGCCAGCCTGAAGGCGCGGCTGTCGTTTGAAAGCATGTGGTAGATAGCAATAATACCAAGGGCGAACGAAAGGATGAAAATAACAGAAATAACAGGCTGGCCGATAGTGGTTACGGTGTCCCTTGCAGCAAGGTATTCCTGGTACGACATTTAAGGTTTAATGATTTTTATCAGATAAATAATATGCCGAATTCATAATTTCTGGAATAACGCCGTAATATCCTTCATGTCCGGATATATTCAGATATATCCAGTTGTTTTCGTCTATAATGATCGTCTCACGATTTGCGTTCCTGGTGTTATGGTATTTGATTTGTATCAACCAAAAACCGACGTATGTTTTCCCCTGCTATACTATAATTTGACAAACTATTTCAATACAATTGAATATCAATATAGGAATACAATAACATTAAGTTTCATTCTGTGAATGGTGTTTGGTTTGAACGACAATACCTACAATGGCCTGTATGATGCAGTAAGTGAAATAGGGCAGTCCAGGACTGTGAGAACTGGTAATGAGTGGATACTGGTATTCAGGACCTTTACACAAGAACCAGATGTAATACAGGATGTAAAGGATGTGCTTGCCAGCCTGGATATCGAGGATATACGCTACATTGATTCACTGCTGCTTATCGGCAGTAAGAAGTCGGTAAAGGTTGACAGCAGCCTGGTGGAAGACCTGGTTGGGGACAGGACCAGATCGCCTGTGATAATCAGCAGCATAAAGGATGAGATAGATAGGGATTTCGGGTTCAAGATCTATGACAGAGGTCCGCACAGACGGCTTGCAGCCAGGATACCCATAATCGAGATCAAGGATTTTAAGGATGAATTCACAGACAGGATAAAGGACAACATCCTGGATGACGGCAGCATTACCCCTGATACCCTGGATGATATACTTTCAGTTTACCTGATAGCAGATGAGACCTATGTCAGGATAGATCCGGGGACGTTCTTCCAGGAGATATTCGATCTTACGTCAAAGGTCACGGCTAAAACCGATGGATCCGGAAGACCGATACCGTCCGACCGGATAATACTTGGCGAATCACCCATGGAACTGGTTGAACTGGCACTTAGCAGGCTAAAGCAACATGATATATACCGTGATGTGCAGTTCGTGGAGGCGGCAGGTCTGCCTTATAGCTTTGATGCACTGGCAGTGCAGGAAGATGACGGAGTGTTATTAAAATACATTGATGCCCCCTCGGATGATAATGTATTGCCTATGAAACTGTTTATGGAAGCGCTGGATGTCAGGCAAGGGTGGATACTGACAAGAATACCCGATGATGATGGTCAACCGCTCAATAAATGGGAAAAGGATAACATCTCTGTATTGACAATAAATGACCTGTGAACATAATATTAACAATACTAATAATACGAACGGAGCATTCACCCTGATGGCAGATACTGATAATGAAAAGAACATGGCCATTGATAAACGCATGCAATCGGGAAGCGTGAACCTTGACGACCTGCTGGGAGGTGGGTTCGAACACGGTATTATCACACAGATATATGGTGCTTCTGCGACCGGTAAGACCAATATATGTATGCAGCTTGCTGTGGAGTGTATAAGGACCGGGAAGCGGGTAGTGATAATCGACACTGATGGCTTTTCTGCTGAACGCTTCAGCCAGATAGCGGGTAGTGATGCAAGGGAACTGGCAAAGGACCTCATCATCTACGAACCTGCTGATTTCCATCAGCAGTATTCTGCGATCACGGATGTTGAAAAACTGGCAGGTACCGGTATCGGGCTGATCATCGTGGACTCAGCCACACTTTTCTACCGGATGGGCCTAGTTCCGGATGATAACGGGAATGTACACATCAGGCGGCAACTGGTTGAGATGCTGGCAGGTCTTCACAGGCTGGCAAGGAAGTTCAACATGGTTGTGGTGATCACAAACCAGGTATATACTGACGTGGATAGCGGAGAATTGCAGCCGTTGGGCGGCAATCTCAGTGAACATCTGTCAAAGACTATTATCAAGATGGAACGAGCAGGCCGGGATAAGCGCAGGGCTATCCTGGTCAAGCACAGGTCAAGGGCTGAGGGACAGTCTGTGGAGCTTACTATTTCCGAAAAAGGTGTAGAGTAGGGATTGCAATGACTGAATTGTTGTTTACTGCTGCCATGCCTTTTAAACGCAAAGGGACAGATATCATTAAGGAGACCGAGTTTGTCATGGCTCTTTCAATGGACCTGGGCTGGTTCAAACCGGATACTGCCAGGGATTTTATCAATTCAGCCATTGAAAAGGGTATTATTTCCAGGGAAGGAGACATGCTCAAGGCACAGTTCGGTATCAATGACGTACAGATACCTATGGGTTTTAAGCCCGATGTATCCGGGTTCCAGAAGAAAGAGGTGTTCGAGCAGATCATTGAACGCATTATGATGAATACAGGTCTTGAAAAGCAGACGATCATTGCCGAGATCAATAAAAGCCGAAGCGAAAAAGGGGGGCTGTTCAGTATTGAGGTGCTGGGGATATTGATGGCAAGGGAATATGGTATCCAGGTTGATGACCTGATCGGGAAATCGTACAGGGGTTTATTGAAGAGATAAATATCAGAAATTGGAGTAGGGGTAAAGGTAGGGGTAAAGGTAGGAATTTAGGTAGGAATAAAAATAAAAAAAATGGGGGATGGGGGAAGGATTGTATGACGGATACGAGGGGGTGTTTTATCCAATTCCTTCCCGCTTGTTTATTGTACGATCAATGATTGTACCTTGAGTAAATATAGTTGAGCCAAGAGCGGGGTGAAAGTAATAGGGATTGCGAGGGAAATTCCTGCTCTTCAGGAGATATTTACAATTTTACGATCAACCGGATGGCTCCTGTTCTCAATGGAACTGGAAACATTCCCGAGATACTTGCGTGCCGTATTTACTGCATCCTGTATCTCATGCACCCCGGGTCTGCTTGAAAAATTATTAATAGGTACATACCTTATGATCTTATATCTGATGTCCCCGACCCCTGACAGGAAGCGGACGACATTTTCTATCTCCATGGTTTCCACAATTCCTGGAATGTAGACCGTGCTCACTTCAAAATCGAAATCAAGGTCATGGAGCATCTGTATTGCTGCAAGCACAGTAGCGTTATTTTTTCCTGTGTACCACCTGTGCACTTTTGGGTCAAGGGCTTTCAGGTCAATGTGTATGGTGATACCGTCAAGGTTCTCCAGTAGTGATCTGTCCAGCAGGTATCCGTTTGTAGACAGGATGACCTTTTTCCCGTCCAGTTCATGTATAAGTGACAGCAATTCCTGCCTGTAAAGGGTGGGTTCGCCTCCTGCCAACATTACTTCAGTCTCTGGCGGAATGTGTCCGGCTATACGGGCTGCAGATACTTCTACGCCGCCGTTGTGCCGCAAATTGCTGAAACAGCCCCGGCAATTGAAGTTGCAGCCCGGTATCTGCACTGTGCATCGTGTATCTGACAGGGCAAGGTAGGATATGCGCATTGTGTGGAGGGTAATACCTGATAAAATATAACCTGTTCGTCTACTGCTTGATATTTACGGGAAATTGCTCACTCGTTCGCATTTTCTAATCCCAGAGGGAAGTATAATCTTTCCTATAGTCAATAAAAAGGCAGCAAAAGCGAATTTTTAAATACAATTCGAGATTTTACATAGTAAAAAAGGGGTCAATCAATTTAAAATTTCGTAGACAATACGGTCTATCTGCGCTTTAAATTAAAAAAAGAGGATGAAAATTCACACTCATAGTAATTATTGGACAACATTTAAAGGAAATAAAAATGGCAATTAAGAAAAGTGAATTATACAGCTCCCTTTGGAAAAGTTGTGACGAGCTTAGAGGCGGAATGGATGCCTCGCAATACAAAGACTATGTCTTGGTCTTGTTGTTTATAAAATATGTATCAGATAAATACGCAGGTGAAAAGTATGCTCCAATTGCAATTCCTGAAGGTGGCAGCTTTCAGGATATGGTTGCCCTGAAAGGAAAAAAAGAAATCGGTGAAGGCATTAATACCATCATAGCAAAGCTGGCAGAAGCCAATGAGTTAAAAGGTGTAATTGATGTAGCAGATTTCGACAATTCAGACAAACTTGGCAAAGGTAATGAAATGGTTGACAGGCTCTCGAATCTCGTGGGCATATTTCAAAATGAAAGCCTTGATTTTAGCAAGAACAAAGCAGACGGTGATGATATCCTGGGCGATGCTTATGAATACCTGATGAGGCATTTTGCTACTGAATCAGGTAAAAGCAAGGGGCAGTTTTATACCCCTGCCGAAGTGTCTCGCATAATAGCAAAAGTTATTGATATTAGCCATGCGAAAAGCCAGGACCAGACCATTTACGACCCTACCTGTGGCAGTGGTTCGTTGTTGCTAAAAGCTGCTGATGAAACACATCAAGGTGTTACCATCTATGGACAGGAGAGGGATAATGCAACGTCTGCATTGGCTAAAATGAATATGATTTTGCATGGCAATCCAACGGCAGAGATTTGGCAAGACAATACACTTTCAAATCCTTATTTCAAGAGTGTGGACGGAACGCTAAAAACCTTTGATTTTGCAGTTGCAAATCCTCCTTTTTCTGACAAAGCATGGAGTAATGGATTTGACCCTTTAAATGATCTATATGAACGCTTCAAGGGTTATGGTATACCACCAACCAAGAATGGTGATTATGCTTTTTTGCTGCATCTCATCCGGTCACTTAAAAGCAAAGGCAAAGGTGCGATTATTTTGCCGCATGGTGTGCTCTTTCGTGGTAATGCCGAGGCTGAAATACGTAAAAATATAATCCACAAAGGGTTTATCAAAGGCATTATCGGCTTGCCTGCAAACCTATTTTATGGCACGGGTATCCCTGCCTGTATCATTGTGATCGACAAGAAAAATGCCGAGAGCCGCAAAGGTATTTTTATGATAGATGCGGGCAAGGGTTTTATGAAAGATGGAAATAAAAACCGCTTGCGTGAGCAGGATATTCATAAGATTGTAGATATATTCAACAAACAATCAGAAGTTCCCAAATACTCTCGTATGGTGTCGGCAGAGGAGATTGAGCGGAACGAGTACAACCTGAACATCCCCCGTTATATTGATAGCCAGGAAGCTGAGGACATACAGGATATTGAGGCGCATTTGCTAGGTGATATTCCAAAGCAGGATATTGATGATCTGGATAATTACTGGCAGGTGTGCCCCACACTGAAAAATGCGCTGTTTACCACTAGCTCAAGAGAAGGATATGTTACTTTAACAATACCGCAGGAAGAGATCAAGCATACTATTTTTTCGCACCCTGAATTTGCAGACTATACCAAGGAGATAGATGCCGCTTTTAACACGTGGAAAGATGAATGGATACCCATACTGAAAACCCTGGATGTTGATGCCAAACCAAAAGAAGTGATACACAATTTATCGGAATCCATACTCGCATCATTTGCAGATAAAGACCTGATCGACCAGTATGATATTTATCAGCATCTTATGGCCTACTGGATGGAGATCATGCAGGACGATGTTTACCTGATCGCTGGTGATGGCTGGAAGGCTGGATTATCCCGTGTTAATGGGAAAAAGGCTGAATGGGATAGTGAACTGGTGCCCAAGCAATTGGTGATCAACCGGTATTTTGCCGATGACAAAAAAGCTATTGTGCAACTGGAGGCTGATCGTGATGGCATTAGCTGCCAGATTGAGGAAATGGGGGAAGAGTACAGTGGCGAAGAAGGTTTGCTGGAGGAAGTAAAATCTGACAAGGGCAAGATCAGTAAGGGAAATGTGCAAAAGCGTATCAAAGTGATTAAGAACGATGCGGTTGCTGATGATTTTGGAGAACTGAATGTGTTAGAGGCGTATTTGAGATTGATCGATAAAGAGGCAACGGCAAAGAAACAAATTAAAGATGCCCAGAAGGCACTGGATCTTAAGGTGATCGATCGGTATAAAGTGCTGACACAAGATGAGATCAAAACCCTTGTTGTGGACGAAAAATGGATGGCTGCCATCAGTGGGGATGTGAGGTCCGATATGGAGAGTATTTCCCAGCGTCTTGCAAGACGCATTAAGGAACTGGCGGAACGTTATGATTTGCCAATGCCTGTGATGAATGCACAAGTGGATGAACTGGAGATGAAAGTGAATAGGCATTTGGAGAAGATGGGATTTGATTTTTGATCATCAAATGAAGGAATAGCAGTTATGTTAAAAGATAAAAAATCAACAATCGAAGTGCAGGGGACAGCTATTACTATCATTTCACATAAAGAAGATGATTTTATATCGTTTACTGATATGGGCGGATTTCCGTCAAGAAATCTCAAATATATGCGAAAAAACGCACAAGAAAGGTCTGATAGAGAAATTGTGCAACGCACCGTTGCACAAATTCCGTGGCGTAGCAATTTAACACTTCTGGAAAAGATGGGTGTGCATTGAATTGAATAAAATACAAACCGATATGGAGTATAAGAAGTAGCTTGCTGAACTCAAAAATAAAGTACGAACAATTCAAATAAAGGCAGCCATTGCTGTTAATAATGAATTGTTGACATTTTACTGGGAACTTGGTGCTGATATTGTGCAAAGGCAATCCACTACCAACTGGGGTGATAATTTTTTGAGTCAGCTCAGTGCTGATTTGATGAATGAATTTCCGGATGTGAAAGGATTTTCTGTCAGGAACCTGAAATATATACGGCAATGGTATCTTTTTTATTGCTCTGATTTGCAAACAGGAAGCTCTGCAATTAGGCAACAGCTTGTTGCCCATTCGCAAATTATCCAAATCCCATGGGGACATAATATTGTAGTCATCACCAAAATTAAAAATGTAGATGAAGCGATTTTTTATGTCCAAAAAACAATTCAAAATAATTGGTCACGGGCGGTACTGACACATCATATCGAAAGCGGCTTGTATTTACGTGAAGGTAAGGCGATTACTAACTTTAAAGCAACATTGCCGACCCCGCAATCTGATCTGGCACGACAAACATTAAAAGATCCTTACAAATTTGATTTCCTTAATCTACGGGAAAAACACGATGAGAGAGAACTGGAAGATGCTCTTATAGATCATGTAACTAAATTTTTATTAGAACTTGGGGCAGGTTTCTCTTATATTGGTCGACAGTATAAACTTGAAATAAACACAGATGAATTTTTTATTGATTTGTTATTTTACCATGTCCGATTGCATTGTTATGTGGTAATTGAACTCAAGACTGTGAAGTTTAAACCGGAGTTCGCAGGGAAACTTAATTTTTATATCTCTGCAGTTGATGGTATTTTAAAAACAGAAACTGATAACCCAAGTATCGGCATTCTTATTTGTAAATCGAAGAATGATATGGTAGTGGAATATGCTTTGAAGGACATACACAAGCCTATTGGAGTGAGCGAATATATCATCACCAAAAACCTGCCTGAAAACCTTAAATCCAGCCTGCCCAGCATTGAGGAGCTTGAAGCAGAACTGAGCGGGAAATAATATATTTTGGATGAAAAGTATTTGCAGATAAAAATGAGAGGTGGAATAGATGAACGTTTTACTGTCAATTAAACCGAAATACGCGAATCAAATCCTAAAGGGAAATAAAAGATATGAATTCCGCAAATCGGTGTTCAAGAACCGCGATTTAGATTTGGTTTATATTTATTCCTCTTCCCCTGTAAAAAGAATTGTAGGCGCATTTTCGATAAAAAAGATCATTGAAAAACATCCTGAACAGTTATGGGGCGAATGCAAGGACTTTTCAGGAATCGATGAGGGAGATTTTTTCGATTATTTTAGAGGGAAGGAAAAGGGATTTGCCATTGAGATTGGAGAAGTCAAAGCATTTGATCCCATAAATCCAAAAGACATCATCCCTGATTTTGTTCCACCTCAATCTTTCTGTTATACTGACAAACACTGGGCAGGTGTGGTGTGAATGCATAATGAAAATACTGGAATTGTGGTAATTACTCAGCTTCGGTGATTAAAATGACTCCATCTACGTTCATCTTTTTAAAGAATATGGGGTGTGAAGCGATTAAGCTAAGCGAATTTGGCAGGGTAAAATAAAAGGAGAGGGATATCTTTGATTACGCATAAATCCATATGAGAGGACTACTAATTGGCAAAGATTAATCTATTTAAATGCAAGATACGAAGTGATTAGATATGAAAATGAATGAGGTGAAAATTGATGACTCCGTCAAGGTAAAGAGCGGAATACTTTGTCCTGATCTAGAGGATTTATGCATAGGGGGATGGCAGGGTAGAATTTCAGAAATAACAGAGGCCGATGACGGCACTGCTATTGTTCGCATTGAATGGGATTCTATTACTTTAAAAAATATGCCTGATTGTTACATTGATCAAAGTGAAGAAGAGGATCTAGACTGTTCAGCAATGTATCTTGAACCTGATGATGTTGAATTGACCGAATCCAGAGATAAAAAGGAAGATGCAGCAGAAACGCTAAAAGCAATTTTCAAAGCTTACAGGTGGGGATGGTTAGGTGAAGAAGGTAAGCGAATTCAGAATGTACTTTTTCATGTTAATGAAAACGATGAGATGGAAGCTATAGATGCATGGGAGAAATATCTTGAAAAAACATTGAGTTATCCTTTTGATGCCATTATTACAGAGGGGGCGAGTGGGTGGCATCTGAAACAAGGGGATAAGGTCAGCGTAAAGAGAATTTCTTTGGTAGAAGATTTTCATGGCATAATCGTTGAATTAAGGCTGAAACGCAATAAATACGATCATCCTCTGTGCAACATGGAAGTTATTAACCGCAAATCATCAAACTACCAACTTGTAAGCGATTACTGCACCTGGTTTTGGAATCGATAATTAGAGGTCAAACATATGGATGAAGAATTTTTTGAAATTGTCAGTGAACATTGGGGCCAGATTCTCAATTTATATAAGAAAATCGAAGATAAAAAACCAATTATGCTTATCGATATTCAGGAACAAAAACTATATGCTTATCCGTATCTCGATTATAAATCATCATTAACTGAAAGATCACAGGCTATGCTTGAAAAAGAATATGAGGCTGCTCTATTAAATAATAAGGTAGTTGTTTTTGTGCAAGATAATGAAAATAAACAGCTTTGGTCACAAAATTTTGATTTGGAATAGTTAGAGATATGTTTGAAACTCTCATCTGAAGTAAATGGAGTTTGCATGGAATTAATGAATGATGAACTGACCCGCACCCTGCCGGAAAACCTCAGGTCCAGCCTACCGAGCATTGAGGAGCTTGAAGCTGAACTGGGCGGGATATATCTGGGGGAAAGCGGCGATGAGTGATGTACCGGAAGAGTATAGGATGAGCGAGGTATTCAGAAAATTAACATTGAATGTCAAATAGCGGTTTGCCTGTACCTGAATATAGGTATGATTTTTCCGGGTTTTTTCTTGAGTTTAATGTAAGCAACCATAATCAGTCAGTAAAAAGGTCGGAGAAAACGTCGGAGAAAATGTCGGGGAAAACGTCGGGGAAAACGTCGGGGAAAACGTCGGGGAAAACGTCGGGGAAAATACTAGAGTTGATCAACTCAAATAACCAAATTACCATACCTAAGCTTGCAGGGGAAATTGGCATGACAGAACGCTCGATTGAAAGAAACATCCAGAAGTTGCAACAAAATGGCAAACTTGTAAGTATTGGTCCGGCTAAAGGCGGGCATTGGAAAATTATAGAGGGATAAGTTACTTATGGCAACGCAATATGAAGAGGAAATACTCGAATCGGAACTAAAACCTGAATATGTGGAAAAGGCTAGGAAAATAATGCGCCAGAAGCCTGTTGATTTGGGTAGTGTTGAACATTTGGGGAGCAGGTTGGATATTTGAACTTAATGTACAACTTAAAGATAAAGCCCGATCTTAAAAAGACCGTCTAAAAGTTAACATTATTCTTCAACGAAATAATCAGAATCAATTTTTTTAATTTCATAAGTTGTGACCTTTGAAACACCAATGTCATTTTCAATCATTAGATTAGTAAGTTTAAATCCGTCAATCAACACAATTTTTGGATCATTCATATTTGAAGCGTATTTTGTAGCTTCCTTGGAGAAAATTGAAGTCGTAATAAATATTCCTTTTTTGGCTCCTTGTCCATGGAGTGCTCCAACAAATTTATGTATTTCTGGTCTACCAACAGTTCCTTCCCATCTTTTCGCTTGAATATAAACAGCATCTAATCCTAGTTTATCCTCTTTGATTATGCCGTCTATACCTTCATCACCACTTTTTCCAATGGCTTCGCCAGCATCTTTACGAGAGCCACCATATCCCATTTTTAAGAGCAATTCTACGACTAGCCTTTCGAAAAAACTTGGGTGAGCAATCTTAACCATTTTTAATATTTCTTGTGCGAGTTCATCATTAATTTGTTGAAAGCTAAACTCCATTAATTCTTGAGGAGTTTGTTCATCATCTTGCTTATGTTGCTCTTTCCCCTCCTTTTTTAGAGTTTTAAATTCAACAAATTTCGGAAATTGTTCAAGATATTTTATACTAATTTCATCTAGATTCTCTTTTAAAACTTTAAGTCCTTTATCAGTAATTTTAAAATAACCTCTCTTACTTGATTCTAAAAGTCCCGCTTTTTTAAGATACGTACTTGCCCAACCAATTCGGTTATTAATAACTGGTTGTTGTCCGCTCGGTAATAACTCTCTTTTTTCGTCGCTAGTTAAATTATAAAGTTCAAAAATATGATTGATTGCTTCACGTGTTGAATGTTCATTTTTATCTCCTGCAAACTTCAATAACGGGAGCATTATTTTTTGATAATCAGGAATTGTCATTAGTAC
>Ga0255446_1021_pt1 | contig 11980 bp, 9 predicted proteins | sample ANMaggSSYBR02D10_FD_182661 | JGI IMG/M metagenome (GOLD analysis project Ga0255446, IMG submission 182661) | Sediment cell enrichment communities from methane seep in Santa Monica Basin, California, United Staets - ANME aggregate JGI... | ecosystem: Environmental > Aquatic > Marine > Cold seeps >...
TCGATAAAAGTCGATGTTATATTATAGAGTTAAATATTGACTTCAATCTGTTTTTACTTGATAATATTTTAGTGCCATAATAACTCAAAATAAAATTTTCAATGGTTTGACATCTCGTTTATGTAACTTATTATATTTTTTAAATAAAACTTTTAAAGGAATAAATTATGCCAAAAGCAAAAAATGTAGAAGAATATATTGCTGTTCAAAGGGGCGGCGTAGCTGCAAATCCGGAATGCGGAACATCTCACTATAACCTTGCAGTAGGCCTGATGGGTCAGAAAAAATACAATGAAGCTGAAAAAGAATTGCTCGCTGCAATAGATTGCAGCCCAAGCCTTGCCGAAGCCTACGTACAACTTGGAGGGATCTGCTTGCAGCGTGGTGATCTGGACGGCTGCCTTGAATACAACAAACAGGCAACAAAGGCAAGGGCCGGCTTTTTCGAAGGTTACAGCAACATGGGATTTGTCCATCTCCAAAGGGGAGAGGCGGAAGAAGCTATTACATACCTTAAAAAAGCTATTACTTTTAATTCCAAGTTTATTCAGGCTCATTCCACATTAGCAAGCGCTTATTTAATGTCGGGCTTGATTGATGAAAGCATAGAAGCCAATTTAAAAGTAATTGAGCTTGATCCTGATTTTGCAATTGCTTACAACAATTTAGCAATAGCGTATCTGGAAAAAGGTGAACATGACAAAGCCGTTGAAAATTGCGATAAAGCAACCAAATTCGGTTATGAGGTAGCTCCTGAAATTCTAAAAGAAATTGATAAGTACAGATAAAGTTACGGGCTTGGTTCTAACTTCGGCCAATAACAACTGTGCATGCTGTTGATTGTTAACTACTCAGGTGGATAGGCTGAAGGCTGAAGACTGTTAGGAAAAAACGCATTAAAAGCCATGTTTGATGCAAGAATCAGATATTTCCGCCAAAGTACGGCAATCGTGCTCTTCTGACTCCTTCAGCCTTCAGTCTAAACAGCTTCAGCCTGACTACGTGAGTAGTTACGTTGATTGTTGATTTGTGGAATCGCTTCGCTCTGTCTTTTTGTTATAAAATTAATAGAATACCTTCAATCGACCTAACTTCTCAATAAGTTTTGGCACCAAACGTCATTCCCGTGAAAACGGGAATCCAGAAAATTCGGAAAAGCACTGGATTCCCGCCTTCGCGAGAATGACGATAAAAATTTTTAAAAAGATGCCGGAACTTATTGAGAAGTTACCAATCGACAATCATCAATTTTTTATCATGCCCAAAGTTACTATATGTTAACTCAAGTTTCGCCCCCTCAATTCAAGTACTATCTTCAAAGTAAAAAATACTTTATAGATGAAAAAACCGACATCTGGTCTTTACCAATTCCATTAAGCATTAAAAAGCCGCAGAAAGCTGAAGGGATTTCTGTAACTTATGGAGATTATTTTTATGCTGTCCGCTCTTTTTTGGAAAAAGACGAATTTAAATCTATTACTTCTGCGATCTCTCAACATTTAAATCAAAATATAAAGCCCGAAGAAATACAAGAAATACGTATCTATTTGGAAAAACATGGAGAATTTTACCATCCCGCAAGGGTTGAAACCTTTATTAATGGATCGAGAATCCTTTTTGTATTAAACGCTGCCATATCAAGTGCAGGCAAAGGTTTTATTAAAAGGGAATTCGAAATTCTATATAAACTCAATAATGAGTTTTCGTTTTCATTTATTCCAAAAGTTTATAGCCGGGGTGAAATATGTATAAAAAATAAAAACGCTGAAATCAGCATGTTTTTGGGGGAATGGTTCGAAGGTTTTAATGAATTTCATATTTCCCAAAATAAATACAAACAAGCTAAAACAGATTCAAGTATAAAAATAGTTGTATGGGATCATGAAAAAGGAAACTTTTTACTTTCAGATGATGAAACTCTGGAACTATACAGCCAGGTAGCCATGATTTTGACCTGCTATTATAATGCTGAGACTTTTGAGCAAATATTTCCATGGCATCATGCGGCAGGAGATTTTGTCATAAAACTTCAAAAAAACAATGTGGAAATGAAGCTTATTACAGTCAGGCAATATGCGCCAATGCTTGAAAATAAAAATGAAACCGCAAAAAATAACACAGATAGTGACATCTATTTAATGCTTGAAGCTATGCTTGTATTTTTTCTTAATCTTTCAATAAGAAACCGCCTTGACAGGCTTGATGGCGTTGGAGAAATAGTCTGGTCTGATAATATTGCCGTTGAGGGAACACTAAAAGGCTTTTTAAAGGGTCTGTCCCAACTATCTTGCAATAATTTAATTCCAGATACCCCTGCATCTGATTTCATAAACTATATTTCAAACTTTTCAAAAACAGATTTGCTGGAACTATGTAATTCCATAGTTAATACATATAATCCAATGGCTCCGGAACTGTCTGTAATAAGACAAAATTTAAAAAATCATGTTGATCTGCTTTATGATAGACTCGATAGTAATAGCTCGCCCAAAGGGCGATAATTTTTTGGAGATATTTATAATTGATGCATTTTCGACAAAGAACGATTTCAAAGCCAGTCAGTTTTTCAGGCGTGGGTGTACACTCAGGGAAAAAAGTTAATCTGACAATTAAGCCGGCACCTGTTAATCATGGAATTAAATTTGTGAGAACTGACCTCACTGATAAACCAAGCGTTTCCGCTCATTTTAATATGGTTGTGGATACAAGTCTTGCAACGGTCATAGGTTATGATGGTTTTATTGTCTCAACAATAGAGCATCTTATGGCCACTTTTGCCGGCTTTTCAATTGATAATGCAATTGTTGAACTCGATGCCTATGAGCTCCCAATAATGGATGGAAGCGCCGGCCCTTTTATTTCATATATAAAAACCGCAGGAATAGAGGAACAGCTTGGCCCAAAGTATTTTTTTATTGTAAAGGAGCCCATTGAACTTGAAGAAGATGGAAAATTCGTTGGTATCTATCCGGCATCAAAATTTAAAATCACATGTACAATATATTATGATCATCCGCTAATAAAAGAACAATCATATTCCATAGATGTGTCGGACCAGGTTTTTGAAAAAGAAATATGCAGAGCCAGGACTTTTGGTTTTCTTCAAGAAATTGAATACTTGAAAAAGTATGGCTTTGCGCGTGGAGGTTCGCTGGATAATGTCATAGTGCTTGACGAAAAAGACATATTAAACAAAGATGGTTTGCGCTTTCCGGATGAGTTCGTAAGACATAAAATTCTCGACTGCATAGGCGATTTTTCTCTTCTCGGCATGCCGGTTTTAGGCCATGTTATAGTAAACAAATCCGGCCATTCCTTCAACCATGCTTTTCTGAAAAAATTCTTCGAAAACAAAAAGTCATGGGAAACACGCATAATCCATGATAATAATGAATCAAAATTACTTGCCATTTAATTGAGTATTCTATATTATAACTACTTAGGGTTACGGTTTCATACAACCAACTGTGAACTGCAAACCGTGAACCTGAGTAGTTACATATATGATTATATTAATTAATCGAAAAATTTGGTTTTTTTTCTTTGCTATAATTTTCATGTTACCAAATTTGGCTTTTGCTCAGGATCAGAATGCAAGAATAGCCAACATGATAGTAACAAATACACGCGACCATCTTCTTCTTTATTTAAATGTTGAGGGGGCTTTTAGAGATGACACGAAAAAAGCCATATTAAACGGAGTGCCGGCGACTTTTACGTTTTTTACCAGTCTTTATCAAGTTAAGAATTTTTGGTTTGATAATAAAATAGCCGATATAACTACAACTCATACAATTAAATATGATAATTTAAAAAAAGAATTTATTATAACGCGTTCATCAGAAAGTGGAGAACATTTTGTAACAAAATCTTTCGAAGAGGCTCAGAAGTTGATGGCACAAGTTGACAGCTTAAAAATTGTTCCGCTTGCCAAACTAAAAAAAGGCGGGAAATATCAAATTAGAGCTAAAGCCGAGCGTGGCAAACTTACCCTTCCTTTTTATCTGCATTATGTTTCACTAAAGGACTTTAAAACCGATTGGCATACAACGGATTTCATCTACTAGATATGTAACGGTTTACAGTTCACGGTTTACGGTTGATCAAAACATATCAGCCAGAGGCAGTCCTGCCTGCGGCAGGCAATTGTGAGAACTCAAGTTTATATTTTATGTGAGATTAAGGTGTTTTCTGAAAAAAATAAAAAACCGTGAACCGTGAACCGTGAACCTAACAACCTGAGTAGTTACTACAATTCTTTCCAAAATTATTATGAGTAAGAACAGATTTAAAAAGCTTAAATCCTTTATTTCAGAAGATGAAAGAAAAAGGCGTAAAAGAGAAGGCATTTTGATTGTCGCCATAATCGCTGTCGTAGCGGTTTTGACTTTTGCTGAAAGCAGGATTGTTCATTTTGGAGCTGATATCCCAATTTCCAACACAATCCTTATGTTCATTCTGATCAATATCAATTTGCTATTACTTATCTTATTGATATTTCTTGTATTCAGGAATCTGGTAAAGCTTCTTTATGATAGAAAACGTAAAGTCATGGGAGCAAAGCTCCGCACAAGGCTCGTTGTTGCATTTATAGCCCTTACCCTTCTGCCGACCATTGTTTTGTTTTTCTTTTCGATCAATTTTATTACAACCAGCATTGAGTTCTGGTTTGACGTACCTGTCGAGCATGCTCTTGAAAATTCACTGCTTGTTGGAAGAAGTGTTTATAAACATGCAGAGGAAAATAATCAGTTTTTCATGGAAAAAATATCATACCAGATTAAGACCAAGCAATTTTTAGATCCTAAAAATAAAAGTTCTCTTTCCCATTATATCCAAGTAGTCCAACGGGCATTCAATTTCCATGCTGTAGAAGTTTATAACGTAAATTCAAAACGTACTACATTTGCCATAGTCCAGGGGCCAGAGGATGAACATCTTAGTCTTGTTTCAGCAGATAACCTGCAGAAAGACTTTGAGTCAAAAAAAGTAATGTCTGTTTTTGAAAACATTAACACGGGTGAGTTAATAAGAACTATCGGAACAGTCCCTTTTGGAGTCAAACATAAAGATGCTGAGGCATTTGTTGTATTGAATATTCTTATTCCTTCGGATCTTTCAGAAAATATGGCTTCTATTTCAAGAGGTTTCGAGGAATACCAGCAGATAAAATTATTAAAAGGACCTATTCAGGTTACTTATTATATAAATCTTTCAATAGTGGCGTTGCTTGTTGTCTTTTGTGCAGTATGGTTTGGTTTTTATCTGGCAAAGACAATTACAATACCAATTATGGAGCTCGCTGAAGGCACCCGAAGGGTTGCGGAAGGAGATTTAAGTGTAAACATAGGTGCCGTAGCTGATGATGAAATAGGAAGTCTTGTTGATTCATTTAATAAGATGACAAGGGATCTCAGAAGCAGCAGAGAACAACTGGAACTTTCTGCACGAATGCTTCGTGAGCAGAATGTGGAAATTGAAGAAAGACGGCAGTATATGGAAATTGTCTTAAAGAATGTTTCTGCTGGTGTAATAACTCTGGGGGCCAATGGATTTATTACTACAATTAACAAGTCTGCTGAAAAGATGTTGAACCTTAAATCCGGGGATATATTAAACAAAAGCTATAAAAAGCTGTTAAAAGGACGATATCTTGGCGCTGCAATAGAACTGATAGAAAATCTTACCAGTTATCATGATGATCATGTCGAGCTTCCTTTAAAACTTACAATAGATGGAAGACCTCGGAGTTTTATGATACATGTTAATGAACTCAAAGATAATTCCGGACACCATATGGGTATAGTTATGGTCTTTGATGATTTGACTGACCTGGAAAAAGCGCAGCGAATGGTAGCGTGGCGTGAAGTTGCTCGCAGGATTGCCCATGAAGTAAAAAACCCTCTGACTCCGATAACGCTTTCGGCCCAAAGACTTAAACGGAAATATTCGGAAAAGATAAATGAACCGATTTTTGAGGAATGTACTCAGATGATAATTGACCATGTTGATATGATTCGAAATCTGGTAAATGAATTTTCTGCTTTTGCAAGATTCCCAACGGCGAATCCTGAACCCTGTGAATTGCCGCCAATAATCGAAGAGTCTGTAGCACTTTACAAAGAAAGTCATCAAAACATTAATTTCAAGGTTATAATTTTAGATAAGATTCCGCGTATTAATCTTGATCGTCAGCAAATAAAGCAAGCTATGATTAATCTGGTTGACAATGCAATAGTTGCAATTAAGAAACAGGGCAATATTGTTATAACTTTGACTCATGACCCTATATTAAAGATGGTGAGAATGGAGGTTGCTGATGATGGAGCAGGTATTTCCGATGAAGATAAAACACGCCTCTTTGAACCTTATTTTTCAACCAAAAAAGCTGGAATGGGTTTAGGGCTGACAATTGTCAGCGCGATAATTGCTGATCATAATGGAATGATACGCATACAGGACAACCAGCCCAAAGGAGCTAAATTTGTAATTGAACTTCCGGTTTAACAGTCCTCCCAAATGGCGCTAAGTCCAAAGATAAATGAGTAAAAAGTGCCTAAAGTGCCTAAAATATATTAAAGTGCCTAAAGTTATGGTACGCCTTCGGCGTGGCTATAGATTTCCAGGGCTTGGTTATAAGTTCAGATAGAAACAAAGAGAGCAAAGTTGTATGGTAAAAAAAATTAGAACTGTCAGTGCCGAAGGCGCATTCCACAACTTTAGGCACTTTAGAGCACTTTAACATACTTTAGGCACTTCATTTTATCACTAAGGAGCTATACAAAATGTTTCCATCTATTTTAATTGTTGATGACGAGCCTTCCATACTTCAATCTTTAAGCGGCCTGCTTGCTGATGAAGGATTTGAGATTGAAACGGCCCAAAATGGATATGAGGGATTGAAGATAGTTGAAGAAGGATCTCCTGATCTTGTTCTGCTTGATATATGGATGCCGGGTATTGATGGTATTGAAACCTTAAAAGAAATAAAGAAAAATTATCCAACTATTCCGGTTATAATTATAACCGGTCACGGGACAATAGAAACAGCCGTAAAAGCAACAAAGCTTGGAGCATACGACTTGATAGAAAAGCCGCTTTCCATAGATAAGGTTATTGTTGCAATTAACAATGCACTTAATTTCAGACGACTTGAAGAAGAGAACAGGTATCTGCGCAAAAAAACGATTGAAAAACATTCAATAACCGGCAATAGTCCGCCGACTGTAACACTGAAAAAGCAGATAGAGCTTGTAGCCCCTACTGATACCTGGATATTAATAACAGGCGAAAATGGCACAGGAAAGGAACTGGTAGCCCGTACTATACATCAGTTGAGTTCAAGGGTTGATCAGCCTCTTATAGCTGTAAATTGTGCGGCAATTCCTGAGGAATTAATAGAGAGCGAGCTCTTCGGCCACGAGAAGGGCGCTTTTTCAGGAGCAACCTCAAAGAAAAAAGGCAAATTCGAATTAGCTAACAATGGCACTATATTTCTGGATGAAATAGGTGATATGAGCTTGAAAACTCAGGCTAAAATTCTTCGTGTTTTACAGGAGCAGCAATTTCAGCGAGTTGGAGGCGATAGAATATTAACAGTAAATGTAAGAATAATAGCTGCCAGCAACAAAGATCTTGAGCAAGAGATTAAAAAGGGTACTTTCAGAGAAGACCTTTATTACAGGCTGAATGTAATACCTGTTGAAGTTCCACCCTTAAGGGAACGTTCTGAAGATATTCCTTTACTTATTGAAACATTTCTTGATGAATGTGCCAGACAGAATCGAAGTACAAAAAAAACAATGACGGCAGAAGCAATTAAAGTAATACGCGCTTATTCGTGGCCTGGAAATGTCAGAGAGTTGAAGAATCTTGTTGAAAGGCTGGCAATAATGGTGGAGGGCGATATTATAGAGGCGTCTGATATCCCGAACGCTTATAAGCCTGGAACTATGGAAAAAACAAGATCTTTTGATGAACAGTTTTTTTTAATAGATTACTTAAAGGATGCTAAAATAGCATTTGAAAAGGCATTTATTCAAAGAAAACTTTTACAGAATAAGAATAATATTTCTAAAACGGCAAAAGCAATAGGTGTTAAACAGGCTTATATTAATAAAAAGATAAAAAATTGTTGTTCCTGAGTGGGTAAGAGGCAGGTCTATCCTTTTTACCACAGGTCTTGACATCTACAGGACAGACTGGCAAAATTATTTTCTAAAGCAGGCCCAGGATGGGCGATCCGTGAACTAGTACCCAAAGCAGTCTATACGGACAGAGAGGAAAATTTGAAATACCTCTACAAAGCGGCAATTTGCCATAGGATATGTCGAGAAACTCTGTATTATACCACGTATTATTCATTCCAATATTGAGGTGAAAAAAATGGCCCCATTAGCTAAAATATTAAATGAAAAATCAGATGAAAAATTTAGTTATGCAGATTATCTTTACTGGCCTGATGATGAGAGATGGGAGATAATAGAAGGCGTGGCCTATGATATGTCTCCTGCGCCTGCGAGAGAGCATCAGAGATTGTCCGCAATTATTTTCGCTAAAATATATAATTTTGTATCTGGCAAGGAATGTGAAGTTTATTTTGCTCCTTTTGATGTACGACTTACAAGCAGTCAAGATGAGGCCGATGAAGAGATAGAAACCGTTGTGCAGCCGGATATTGTCGTTATATGTGACCAAAATAAGCTTGACAAACGGGGATGTCTTGGTGCGCCCGATATTACGGTCGAGATATTGTCTCCCTCTACATCCTATAAAGATCAGACCGAGAAACTGCTGCTTTATGAAAAGCATGGTGTCAAAGAATATTGGATTGTTAATCCTGATGCAAAGTATGTCATGATCTATCACCTTGAGGGAGTAAAATATGGTAAGCCGGAATATCTGACTGAAAATGATATTCTTAAAAGCAGGGCTCTTGAAGGGCTCAAAATAAATTTGTCTGAGGTTTGGGCATAATCCATAAAAAAATGAACATCCAACATCGAATGTTGGGTAATCCTTACAAAGCAATGCAGGTTAGGGAATATCGACCAGAAGCCATGATATGCAACCTTCCGAGGTATATGCTTTTGTAATGTTCTTCCCAATTTCCAATTTCTATTTTAATTTCTCCCTAATTTCTACTTTCCAATTTCAAGCCGTGAACGGCTACGTTTAACTGAAGGAAAAAGAGAGTTGTCCGTATGCGGTAGAAACTTGGCGGCACTGAATCTGTTCATAAATTCCTGATTTACGTTTAACTCAAGATAGGTTATTTTGTCTCTGATATTATCAATTTCATTCAGGCAATCATTTGATCTAATTGCCATTGTTGCTCCGCCTAATGAACTGTTACCCAAGGATTTGTAGCTATCAACAGGCAAGTCGGGAAGCATTCCAATGGAAATGGCTGATTTGGGATTGATATAAGAACCAAAGGTGCCTGCCACATAAAATGTAGAAAGATCCTTAAGTGACATTCCTACCGAAGAAGTAATTGTTTCAAGTATTGTATACATTGCGGCCTTAGATCTTATCAGGCTGTCAAGATCTGCCTGGCTGATTATAAGATCAGACCCTGTTCCGGATTCGCTTGCAGGCACTACCACGTAATATTTCATACCATCTTTATCTTTCAGCCTGTTACTGCACATTGATGGCACAAACTTGCCGCAAATGTCGATAATGCCATAAAGAAAGAGACAGGCCGCAAGGTCTATAAGTCCTGATCCGCAGATTCCCTTGGGAGGCTCATCCTCTATTGTATGAGCTTTAATGTTAAAAGTAACCGGATCAATTGTAATCCGATCAATAACTCCGGGACCAGCCAGCATTCCCATCCTGGTTACACCCCCTTCGAGAGCAGGACCTGCCGCGCCAGCGCATGCTACAAGCCAGTGTTTATTACCAAGCAAGACCTCTGCATTTGTCCCGACATCTACTAAAATGGACACGTCTTCTTTTTTATCAATGCCCGAGAAAAGAATACCTGCTATCAGGTCGCCTCCAAAATAGCTGCCGACATTCGGGAATATAATAACTCTCGCAAGAGAGTTAACATTAATGCCCAATTCTTTCGCTTTAATAAGGCCGGGCTTGTTTACGACAGGAATATACGGTTCTCGTATTATCCAATATGGATTAAGCCCCATAAAAAGATGAGTCATGGCAGTATTACCTGCTATAGAAACAGCGTATATATTATCAGGTTGGATGTTGCATGAGCTGCACGATTTCTCAATCATTTGATTGAGACCGTCTATAATCAGTCTGTTTATCTTTTTCAGCCCTTCATCCTGATCAGAGTAATGTATTCTGGTTAATATATCGGGCCCAACAGCTATCTGGGGGTTGTCAAAGGTATATTCAGCAAGAATTTGATCTGTTGAAAGGTCTATGATGCGCAGGACAACTGTTGTAGTGCCTAAGTCAACAGCCAGACCTGCAATGGGAACTGTATCTGTTGAGCTGGTGATACCTGTAAGAATCCATCTTGTGCGGTCTTTTAAAAAAATACAGCGGACATTATAGTTCCACTTCCTGAGAAGACCAGGAAGCTGCCTTAATAAATAAAGATCAATATCTACAACAGCATCAGTTTCAAGATTAGATTTTATGGCCCTTATCAGCCGTTCAGCATCCGCGGTATTATCTTGTAAAGAGGGTGGGGTTAATGAAACGGTTTTTATCAGGGTTTTGTTATTTTCTGTCATTAATTTAATAGTATGGGAGTTTTTATTTTATGGTCAATTTTATCAATAGGTTAGTAGGGGCGACCCTTGTGATCGCCCTGATTCGATTAGGGCGATCACAAGGGTACTATATTGACAATGAGGGAACAGATTGGTATTGTAATTTTATAAGGTAAAGGGATGTTTTTTCATAACTTGATAGTATAGGAATTTCCATTTTATGGTCAATTTTATCAATAGGTTAGTAGGGGCGACCCTTGTGATCGCCCTAATCGAATCAGGGCGATCACAAGGATCGCCCCTACGAAAAAAACAATATAATTACAACCTGAAAGTTCGCACCGAAGGTGCGCTAATTTATAAAACGAAACTAATGTCGCTGGTTACTGCGAAACATTCAAACTTATGGTCTTTTTCAGCTATACTTTCCATACAATCTTCAACAACTCTATCCATTTCACTATCAGTTCTTTCCTGGTTGATGTGAAAAAGCCCCAACTTTTTTACCCCGGCTTCAGAAGCAAGATCAAGCGCATCGGTATATACCGAGTGGCCCCATTCAATAGTTGTTTTATATTCATCAGGTGTATATTCTGCATCGTGAATAAGCAGATCCGCTTCATAAGAGAATTCAAGATATTCTTTATACTCCAGACCTCCAGGATGGATAAAACCCAGTTCATTGTCTGTAAGAAAAACAAAAGATTTCCCCTCTTCAATGAATTTATATCCACTACCCCGGTTAGGATGACTGATAGGGATGGGTATTATTGTGACGGATCCTATTTCAAATTTTGTTTTACATGCTTCTTCATAGGATATTTTTGCCCTTAAATCAGAATCCCGTACCGGGAAATAAGGCGGGGCCATAATTTTTGAAAGCATGGTTTGCACAAAGTTACCGTGAAATGGACATTTGTGCATTCGGAATTCGGCATGTTTGGAATAAAGCGGTTTAAAAAAAGGGAAACCCATTATATGATCCCAGTGGGCATGTGTGAAGATAATATTATATTTATATAGACTTTCTTTTATTAACTGGTTCCCAAGCCTTCGAATTCCAGTGCCGGTATCAACAATAATTATATCATTGCTTTTGCTTCTTATTTCCAGACAGGTTGTATCACCGCCGTATTTAATATAATCTTTCCCTGATACAGGAATGGAACCTCTTGATCCCCAGCATTTAATATACATTTTACCCTCTCCCTCTGGCATTTGGAATTAAGGGTGCTAACTTGATAGTATAGATGAGTAAAAAGTGCCTAAAGTGAGCTAAAGTGCCTAAA
>Ga0255446_1023_pt1 | contig 11453 bp, 9 predicted proteins | sample ANMaggSSYBR02D10_FD_182661 | JGI IMG/M metagenome (GOLD analysis project Ga0255446, IMG submission 182661) | Sediment cell enrichment communities from methane seep in Santa Monica Basin, California, United Staets - ANME aggregate JGI... | ecosystem: Environmental > Aquatic > Marine > Cold seeps >...
CAAACAGTTCAGTTGCACGATATAATCTGGCAATGGCATCATCATAATGTTTCTGGACTGCCCTTCGTTCTGCATTATTTAGCAGGTCTGAAACCAGTTCATAGCCGGTTGCTTTTGTTTTTCCAAGGATTTTTTTTAAGTTAATGATATGGGAAGAGAATCGGGAGCCATAAGGCTCAAGTAATTCCAGTGCTTCAGGGTGGTTAAATTTATCCCAGAGGTCAAAGGCTTCACAGATCACCCTCGCTTCAAGCAATTTATCCCGTGAAGATTTATCAAGTGGTTTTAAAAGCATTCCGGAAATCGAAGAAACTACAAAATCATAATGGTAGTTATCTAATAATCCCTTAAAGAGATATGTTTGATTTTGGTAAAATACTCTCCATTTATCAATAACCACAGGTGCGTCCCCTGAACGTACCCTGATCAGATCCTGTCTGGGGCCAATATTTAAAGAGAGGTCCCACCGCTCTGTCATTATAGCCACTAACGCTAACGCTATCGACATGGTCTTTGTTCCTCCCGTATAGTTAGCGATTACCTGGCTATTGTCATATTTCTCTTTTATTGTTTCTACCAGAGCGAGAAGCTTTTCATAACATTCATTTAAATCGTCAGGGTCATCAATGGTAACTATTTCATACTGTCCTTTCTCAAACCTTGTTTGGAATACTATTGCTTTGCCATTGGGATTACCAAGATTATGTTCATAACCACATTCTGTACATTTGAATTTTCTTTTATCACCACATGGGTCTCCCAGGCTATCTATAGTACCTTCACTTCCCTTTGGTCCTGAGGAGCAGAAGAAATATACAAAATCAGGTTTATAATTTTTTATTGCATTTACGATTGGTTCAGCTGAACCTCCAACTGAGAGTACAAGTATCTTTTACATGCTTATTCTCCTTGAATTTCATACTTCCCATTACGAAGGTATTCTCCGGATTTTGTAAGGGCAATATATTCTGGAAAATCCCATCAAATGTTATTTCACCCGGGAAACATCTCATTTCCTACTTTTCATCGCAATGAACTTTTACAAGCCAGTGTAAACTACATAAACTACCGAATAGATTTCTCATCAAATTATAAAATTTATATCACTTGTATTTTTCCCTTCATATTTTGTCCTTGTTGGTGTGAGAAAGCGAAATATAATTTGATAGTAATTGATTATACTGCTAATCCCTATAACGGGTCTATGCTTTTCTCACTGCAAGCCTACTGATAGCGAAAAATAAAAACCAGAGAAATAGCTTTTATTTCCCATTTAACAACCAAATATCACCCCTTTTAATATATAGACTTTTCGAAAATAAAATGTTTGGCGATAACCTCCAATATATCACCAAAAAATACCCCCATTTTACCTGCAAAAACACCCCAATAGTGCCGCCGCATTCTGGCGATAACCTCCCGGGTTTTTCCCACCTCTGGAGGCTATCGCCAAATTCACAAAACACCACCTGACGACAACATCCAAAATTTTTTATATGCCAGATGAAATATAATCTCTTCAGTTACCTCCCACCTCCCCAGCAGAACCATCTTCTTCAAACATGCCTCACAAATTTGATAAAATCTTATGCTATCACCCCCCTTAATCAACATGAAGTATTTAAAATTTTTTCTGTTCTTTTGAACTATAACGAACCACAGATGAACACGGATGAACACAGATTTCGCATGCAATATCCGTGTTTATCTGTGTTCATCCGTGGTTAACAGAACTGATTAATAAGTGTAATCAAAAAATACTAAAAAGTCTCTAATCACAATGAAAAGGTGCGGGGACGAAGACAAATAGGAGGTTTCAATCCCCTAAAACGGGTCTATGCTATTTTCACTGCAAGGCTACTGATAGCGAAAAATAAAAAACAGTATTATAGCTTTTATTTTCGATTTAACAACCAAATATCACCCCTTTTAATATATAGACTTTTCGAAAATAAAATGTTTGGCGATAACCTCCAGTATATCACCAAAAAACACCCTCATTTCCACTGCAAAAACACCCTCATCGTGCCGCCGCATTCTGGCGATAACCTCTCGGGTTTTTCCCACCTCCCGAGGTTATCGCCAAATTCAAAAATTCGAAAAAAACACAAACACAACAAGACATATCAAAATTTTCTGTGCGTCACAGAAATTCTGGTCCCATTCTCATTCCCCCTTAATTTCATACTTTCCCAATCCATAAACTGTTCCCTTACCCATATGGAGCAATTCGCCAAGTTTTATAAAGGGCATGAACTCAACAAGCTCACCTGCAAATGTTATTTCGCCCAGAAAACCACCCATTTTCATCTTTGTTCCCTGCCTCTGAGAGTAACGTTTCCAATCATGCCACCTCAGATCAGAATGGACAGTGCTGACCCTCTCATTTGCCATTTCAATAAGTTCATTCCATTCCAGTTCCCACTTCTCATCGCAATGAACTTCTGCAAGCCGGGATAACCTTCTTAATAGATTTCTCAGTATAATTACAAAATCAATATCGATAGTAAGTTTTCCCTTGTTTTTTATTCTTGTTGGTGTAAGAAAGTGAAAAGTAACTTGCTGGTAATTGAGTTGTGCTGCCTGTCGGACCAACTCAGTAGAATCCATCACATAAAAGTCGTCCTGGATATGTGAATCACCATCATAAATAAGTAACTCTCTATCGTTATTAATGCTAATTACTTTCTCAAGTGCATATTTCCCTTTATCTTTCCCGATCCCTATTCGCCCCAGCTCTTCAAATGCAAAGATAATATATGGGATATAATCTACTGCACGACCAACAAGAATTATATGAAAATCCAATTCATCCTCTATTCCATAATACTGCTTTTTATCTAAAGGTGGCTCGATAACAAAAGGATGTGGCACGTATTCGTCTTTTGATCGCTTCCCTTCTTTCGCTTCATGGGGAATCGGGGTCTCAAAAACATAGGAATATATACACTTATACCGGTGCACGCATTGTACACATTCCCCCCCTCTTTCAACACATACCGAGTGTTTGAGGGCACTGCCAAAACCACCCCTGAGAGTAGAGCCCTTATAAGGAGGTAGAATAAGTTCATTTTCAGGTTTTATAGTAAACCGGTATTTAGATAGTTTCATTTTAGCTTTAGCCCCCCTCTTTTTTAGGAACTCTTTATTTTTAAAAATATATAAAAGTACGGAAATTTTCAGCAGACATTTTTTAGTCCCGGATCACCTAAATTAATCTAAAATCAGCCAAATGCCGCCCCCCTCCCATGCCTCACTTCATCCTCTATCCCGGCTTTCTTCACCCTAACAGGCTATGATCTGGCAGGTGTGGAACTAACATACTGTCATGCGGTTTCAAAGTCATATGATATAATGCCAGGGAATGTGATTTTACAGTGAAGAAAAAGGAAATGTAGTATTTGCATAGTTGTGCATAAACCACACAAAACTATAAATATAACTAAAACATTTAATATACATTGTGATAAAATGAGCGTAATACTTGACAAAAATGCTTGTGATAAAAGTCCGAACTGTATGATGGTCTCGTTGTGTCCAACTGGAGCAATCTCAGTAAAGGAAATTGAGTATCCCGTGTTCAATGCACAAACATGTGAGGATTGTGGGCAGTGCGTCAGTGCATGTCCTCATCAGGCATTATCCCTGGCTTAGTCCGGGAGCAGTATTGGAGCAATTTGAAATGGACGATGAACTTGAAGAGATAAGGAATAAAAAACTAAAGGAGTTGCAAGATAAAATGAACAAATCACCTTTACCCGATGTACCCATAGTACTTACCGATGCTGATATGGAACAGGCCTTGATTGACTATCCAAAATTGGTTGTTGATTGCTGGGCAGTATGGTGCGGCCCTTGCAAGATGGTTGCACCGACAATTGAAGCAATGGCCAAGGAAAAAGCTGGCGAGATAGTCTTTGGAAAACTGGACATTGACAATAACATGCAGACTGGAATGAAATATCAGATCAGTGCAGTACCTACAATGCTCGTATTCAATAATGGGAAACACGTCGGTAGTATACTGGGAGCCCTCCCAAAACAGCAATTAGAAGTAAAAATAACTGAACTGCTTAAGTGAACTGCTTAAGTGTTCGGATTATTTTTTTCCTTTTTTTCTCAAGTATTCTATAACTTATTATTTCCCGAATTTAATCTCATCATTTTCCATTAGCAGTCTCAGGTCTTCCAGGCTTAACCTGCCTGATTTATTGAATTTGTCTTTGGCTGCCACATGTTTTTCTTCCTGCTTTCTCTCGTCCCTTGAAAGCTGGATCTCTTTCATCCTATCCAGGTATATATCAAGTTCGGCTCTGGCTTCAGATACTGATTTCTTTGCAGCATCGATCTTTTCTTTCATCGGCTTGGTAACTTCATATATCTCGACAAGGCGTTTATGGTATTCATCTGCCCTGCTTCTGATCTCATCGACCTCATCATAGATATTACGCATTGCCTCATGGTTTTCCTGTGATTCGGCAGCCATGTCCTGAATTAATGCATTAACGGTATCATAGTCCTGGTGGAACTCGCCTACCTTGCCAAATATCTCACCGATCTCACCATGTATCTTATTTGCTTTACGTATGGCCTGTACCCGTTCACCCAGTTCATGAAGCCTCTTGAACAGTGACTGTTCATATTCCAGTGAAATATCAGCAGATGAAAACTTTTCAAGTTCAGACCGATAGGCATTAGTAAGAGATTCCAGCCGCCCCCTGGCGATATTGTTCAGGCTGTCCCTTGCAGCCTTCAATTCCCCTATCTTATCGGTATAACCACTCCTGCGGTCCCTGACCTCTTCCCTTTGTAGTTTAAGTTCTGCTATCTTCTTATTGACTTCATCACGTCGCTGCCTGTACCCACTCGTAGAATCCCTGAGCACTTTTGCCTGATCATGAAGTTCGTCCCGTTTCTTCCTCAGGTCTTTTGCACCCTTATTATGAAGGTTCATCTCATAGTAATGGTTTTTGATCTCCCGTTCCTTATGGTCAATATGCTGCCTGAGCACATTTACCTTGTTTTTGATCTCTCCTTCAGAAAGGCCGGATACATCGATCATTGTTGCTCCTCTCCTTCAGAAATGCCAGATATATCGATCATTGTTGCTCCTCTCCTTCAGAAATGCCAGGTCCATCGATCATTGTTGACCCCACCGGCCCCACATTTTCCCAGTATCCCAGGGCTTCCTTGTGAAGAGCGGTCCTGCGCGCAAGCCAGGCCAACCTTGCCTCCTGGTCTTCAACTTCCTGTTTCAGTGCAATTGATTCCTTTCTGTGCTCATCAGGAGCATTCAGCATTTCATCAAGTTCACTTCTGGCTGCTTTCGCAGTTTCCAGTATATCATGGATGGAGGATACAGTGGCCTGCTGTACCATATCATTGTCAGGAACGGTCTCGATAATTTCTTTAAGCAATGACCTTATGCTGTCGATATAACCGCACTCCTCACTTGAAGAAAGATTTGCATTTTGAAGCTTGTTCTCGATATTCCCGATCTCACTTTCCAGGTGCTGTGTCTTCTCCTTATCGCTGATTGTCTCAAGAAGTCTCAAACGCAGTTTACCAGCCTGATAATATAACTGGTGGCGTTTTTCCTTTAATACAACAATTCGCGTTTCAAGGGCTTCCAGTTCTTTACTTACCCGATTGTATTCAGAGCGGCCGGAATTCATCTTTTCTTGCAGGTCTTTCAATTCACTGCTGTATTCACCCATGAACCGGTTATGTTTTTCAATAACAATAGACAACAATTCATTATCATCCAGTAATGTCACAGGCGTATTGGTTACTTCGGTTTCTGTATCTGGCAAAGTGGTTTCCCCATATAGCTTAAAGCCACTAATCGTAATACCTGAATATATCTTTTTCCAAAAAAAAATATACCTACTGAGTTCACACACAGAACATCTGGGCATGTGGTACGCCGCCAATGATGATTACACATTCCGGTTCTATAGCCCCGCAGGATATGGCAGCAGCAACACTCTGTTCTCCAACAATATTTGCGGTGGTGGCTTGGAGAAGAGCTGTCTGTACCCGGGCAACATCAACCAATTCCCCTTTGAAGAACTCTTCAGTTACTTCAAGTTTCAGTCCTGAGTCCATATAGGTTTTTCCTATAAGATCACGATCACAAACTGCTACCAGCACCGACACTTCAGTTTCATATATCTTGATATACATATTCACAGCTTGGATTACAGACTATTAAACCTTATGTTGATTTTAAGTAGCCGTTCCTTGGTTCAAAGATGGCCCCTTCCTTTTTAAGCCTCTTTATTAAATCCTCTGCCTTATCCTCATCTATCCCGGCTTCTGAGGCCCGCTGGATCACTTCATCCTTTGGTGCTTTCCCTTCGTGTTCTTGCTGGAGCTCACGTATAATATCACGGATCAACTTGACCCGGTCACGCTGGCTTTTTGCCATACCGGTACTGATAATATCGACATCCAGTTTCCCTGTTTCAGGGTCGGTCATAACCTGCCTCAGGCTTTCATTCACTATCCTGATAATGCGGTTCACATCAGTTGTGGTCACAACATTACTTAGCCGCATCCTTGATGATGCCTCTGCCAGGCGGACCAGGGCCTCAAGCTGTCTGGCAGTAACAGGTACAGGAGAATTGGGATCGGATGACCCCTGGTTCCTGAGGTTGAGGTAAAAATCAATGATCATCTGCCTGGCATCGTCCTCCAGGACAGGGAAAATGTTACGTTTGGAATAAGCGATATATTTTCTCATCAATTCCGGGTCAATGACTGGCTGGATTACCTCCATAGCTTCATCTATCTGGTCCTGGGTGACAGGTGATGATTGTACATTATGGAACTGGGCATTGATCTCTCCCGCATAGTGCCCTTTCATTATATGTTCGGCAATATCCGTATCCCTTTTCTTACCTGGCTCGTCAGTCAGTATGAAGATAAGGTCGAACCTGGAGATGAGGGCAGGAGGCATATTGATCTGCTGTGGAATGTTCTCATACTTGTCGAACCTGCCAAATTTGGGATTAGCCGCACCCAGCAGGGCACATCGGCTCTTAAGAGTAGCCAGTATGCCAGCCTTTGCAATACTTATGGTCTGCTGTTCCATGGCCTCGTGCAGGGCACTCCTGTCTTCCTTTGCCATCTTGTCCATTTCATCCACTGCTGCCATGCCCTTATCTGCCAGTACCAGTGCGCCTGCTTCCAGCGTCCACCGCCCGTCACCGAAATCATCCTTAACTGCCGCTGCAGTAAGACCGGCAGATGTAGTGCCCTTGCCTGAAGTGTAGATGCCCCTTGGCGATAATTTAATCGCATAGCGTAAAAGCTGGGATTTAGCAATACCAGGGTCTCCCACCAGCAGCATATGAATATCACCCCTGATCCTTGACCCGTCAGGCAAATGTTTTGCCACTCCTGAGAACAACTGCAGTGCCATAGCTTCTTTTATCTCCTCATAGCCAAAGATGCTGGGAGCGATAGAGGATATCATCCTGTCATAAATATCAGGTGAACCGCCCAATTCCCTGATCACCTCTTCATCTTCAGGTGTGATCTTGATCTCATCAAACTCATGGTCTTCCCGTTCGATCGACAGTCCGTCCAGTACAAGGTCAAAATAAGTGCTTTTGATCTGGTTCTTTTCTCTCTGGTAACTCCTCAGTGTACCCACAATGGTCACACGGTCCCCCGGGGCCACCAGTCCTGACAGGTCATCCTCAATGTCAATATCCAGTGTCTGGGGCTGTTCACCGCCCCTCAGGTCTTCCGGGGATTCCTGCAGCCTGAGCTTCTGGGCATCCACGAAAATAGATTCATTTACAAGCAATTTGAACGGACCCTGCCTGCCGCATTGCTCATTCTCACATTCCAGGGGCTGTACGAACTTATTGCCGCTCTGGAAAACATTTGTTATATGGCCGCACCTCTGGCATTCAAATGCTGCCCTGACCAGTTTGGGCCTGACCTCAGTAGCCTTTCTGATTATACCATCAATAGCGATCAGTTTCGAAATATTTTCGCTCCTTAGAAGGCGTATATCTATCCTCGAAGAGAGTTTGATAATCCTTATGTAGGCATCCTCTAAGGTTACATCCATTGGCAGGTCTATCTTCCGAAGAGCATTATTGGCATCATCCAGTACTTTGGTAGGTGTTTCCAGTAGCTCTGTTGCAAGTTCCAGGTCATATCTTTCAATATCAGGAAATTCAATTACCAGGCTCTTACTTTCCGGATAAATGCCTGCAAGGGATAGCAGTTGCTCCCAGTAATAACGTTTATAGAATTCTTCCCAGACTGGTTCAGATGAATGTTCGGTCATTTTAATTAATCTGGTTTATGACGGGTAATTGGATATGAATGTTTCTATAGAGAGCAGGGTGAAAGTATTCTCTTGATATTGTTTTTGCTCCAGTGGAAATAAGGGGGTGTTATATTTCACGTTTTTTTGTTCGTGTTTGTACGAAATACTTATATACAATATATTTGTAATAGTTAAGTGTGCAGACGAGGTTTAACACTATTTTATATTCTCCCACCCCCTCCCTCGTTTGTACCCTCCACTATTATTAATGAAATATTGTTCATTGCTTCATAGAAAAGTTGATAAAGCATAAAAAATGATAACTTTCTATATAGCAATGCTGAAAAGGATTTTTAATGATTCTACTTATTGTCATTTATGAGGGATAAATTATGAATGAAAAGGATAATGAGACTTCACAGGATTCCGGGGGGGAACCTGAAAAACTTGGGTCCGGACCAATTCCTGAAAAGGAAGAGGATTTACCTGAAGAAGAACTGGTAGTATCTTCTGATGAGGAATCGATCACAACTTCTGATAAAGAGCCGGAGGAAGATATTGAAGTATCACCAGAAACTCCCCTGGAAGAAGAATCGGTAGAATCTTCTGATGAGGATTTGGTCACATCTTCTGATAAAGAGCTGGAGGAAGATATTGAAGTATCACCAGAAACTCCCCCGGAAGAAGAATCGGTAGAATCTTCTGATGAGGAAACGGTCGCAACTTTTGATAAAGAGACAGAGGAAGATATTGAAGTATCACCAGAAATTCCCCTTGAAGAAGAACCAGTAGTAGCTTTAGATGAGGAATCGTTGGCAGCTTTTGATAAAGAGCCGGAGGAAGAAGTTGAAGTGGTACCAGAAATACCTGCGAAAGAAGAGATTCCTATTAAAAAAGAGCCTGAAACACCACCAGAACCGGCCCCTGTGATCAAAGAAGAGACAAAAGAGGCACCACCCAAAGAAGTAGTGATCATAAAAGAAGTGGAAAAAAAACCCAACAAGTTCGTTAGAAAGATCAAGCGAACAGCACTTGTAATTGTCCTGGTAATCGCACTGGCCCTTGCAGGCACCATGTATGCCTGGACTTCTGGTATGGATGATTTGAGAGATGATAACACATACCTGATAGTGGTGGTCTATAAGGATGTACCCCATGCTGCCAGTATCTATCACACGGATACAAAACAATCAGATGTTATTGAAGTAACTGAACTTGGGGCATTATCAAATAATAAGCAGTTTTATGAGAATGTCCAGAAGCAGCATAATGTATTAATTGACAGGCTGATCATAATTGACATAGAAACATTCAGAAAACTATCGACTGAAGAATATATCATTTATGATGAAACCGATGAAAGGATAGATGTTGATGAGATGTGCAGCTGGATCATTGGAACGGGCTACCCCCCAGAAGAAGTACAATTGAATGATACACCTTCAAAAGTCAAGGCTAAGATCCTTAAGTCCTGGATAGATCATTACAGTGATAAATTGATCAGCGGTTACGGCGGATATTCTGCCAGGGTCATATTAAATGCATATCGTTCAGACAAAATCGTAATCTACCCTGGGAATTCTGCCCTGATGATTATGAAATATGTTGCTGTGGAAAGGATATTCATACCATTGGATTAAGCAGATGGACCTACCATCTGCTCTCTTTTAAATCCCTTCGTTTCTGTTCAAGGAAAGAGTATACCGGACCGTGCGGAGAACCCTTGAGCAGCATCTCGATACCGGTACGTACTACCAGTACCTGGTCAGGGTACCCCATCAAGCTCACTGTTTTCCCCATAACCGATATCTTACTACCTGTCAGGTTCTCGAATATTTCCCTTGTCTTACCGTTCTTACCTATTATCCGCCCCTTAAACCGTTTCATTTCCTTGGGCGTATTAGCTATGTGGCTCAGATCAATAATTTCCAGGATAAGCATATCATCATCAAACAGGCGCAGGGCCTTCTCAGGACTAAAACCCCTCCCTATAGCTTTTATTACCTCTGCTGCCCTCATTGCCATCAGCGGGTCTTCGGGACTAATGATCTCAACACTCCCTGTCTGGCTGTCAATGTCAAGTTTTGAAGTGGACTTTTTCTCAATAATATCTTTAATGCTCCCCTCAGGTCCAATTATTGCGCCGACCCTGTCCATGGGAACTTTAATGTAAGTGGATGTTTTGCTATCTATCATACCAGCCCCCATAAAATACTTAATAGCACATATTACTGATGGTCGAGCCCGGACTGAATTACCTTTTCATAAAGGTCTTTGGTATCCACGTCCACTTTGGACCTGGAGAAGAACCTAGCCATATTGTCGATATCCCTACGAAGGAATTCGCCTGAATTCAGGTGGTCAAGTGTCACAGACTGACCCATATCAATAAATACAGGAGTCAGGGAATCAGGGTCTACAAGAATATTGTATTCACTCAGGTCGCCGTGTACCAGTTGTGCATCCCTGTACAACCGCACAAGGAAATCCTCAACAGCTTCATATACGAATGATGCCTGTTCTGTATCAAGGTTAAAATCACGAAGTTGCGGGAAGGGAATATTTTCCGCTCCGATAAACTCCATAACCAGTATGTTCCTGTTGGTTATAAGAGGCATGGGTACATTCAACCCCGCTTCCTTTGCCCGGCTTAAATTCCTGAATTCCTTACGGGTCCATGCCAGTACAATATCCTGTTTGGTGTGTCTTATGTTCCTGAACCTCACATCACCTATCAGGTAATCCTGCATAGCCCTGAAATTACTATTACTTATGCGATAGATTTTGATTGCTAACTCCTGCAGTTCATCATCCTGTGTTCTTACTGCATGGAAGATGTTGGCCTCTTTCCCTGTACTTACTGTACCCCCAAGCGCATCCAGGTATCCCTTTGATGAAAGCTTATACAGGGCCATCAGTGTAGCTCTATCGAAAACCTCATCCTTGACCTTAAAATCTTCAGAATCCTTGATCCTCTTCCTGAACTCATCAAGTTTATCGTCAAACCTTTCCAGTTTTTTTGAAGACGTAGTGTCCAGGTCGACCATAATGGATTATCCTTTCAGGTATCCTCTTTTTTCCAGCCAGTCCACTTGTGGTCTGGTGTATCGCCATACAACATCTGACTTCGCATCCTGGAAAGGTTTGACGATAAACTTGATGA
>Ga0255446_1030_pt1 | contig 10946 bp, 8 predicted proteins | sample ANMaggSSYBR02D10_FD_182661 | JGI IMG/M metagenome (GOLD analysis project Ga0255446, IMG submission 182661) | Sediment cell enrichment communities from methane seep in Santa Monica Basin, California, United Staets - ANME aggregate JGI... | ecosystem: Environmental > Aquatic > Marine > Cold seeps >...
CTAAACGAATGGCAGATGACATTGTCAGGTCCGGTGTCGAGTTTGTTCAACTCATGCAGGAAATTCCAGGAGAAACGCGTGAGATTCTGGAACAGATGAAGCAGGGCAAGATCAAGATGGAGTTCGAGCACCGGGGGCTTGAGCCGATGTTGTCCACCCATGACCAGATCAGCAATCGGATTGCTTTTGCTATTGTCATCGCAGCCCTTATAATCGGCTCCGCATTAATCGTTCTTTCCAAGACACCACCTTTTCCTGTTCGGCATTTCTTTCATCGGCATCATCGGTTTCCTGGCAGCCGCGGTAATGGGGCTATGGCTTCTTATAGCGATTCTGAAAAAGGGAAAGCTTTAGGGAGAAAGCATGCTTGCGCAACGCAAAAGTTCTTCGTCGCTAAAACTCGTTTTCAGTCGCGATGATTCATTTTTGACTTTCATTAAGAGTTCTTCTTTATTTATACCCAGTCTCTTGAGTTTGTAACGTACCGCACTTCTTCCCGTCTTCTTGCCGATAAGGAATTTTCTCCGCATAGACACCTCCGCAGGATCGAATGGTTCATAATTGGAAGGATTTTTTATTATTCCATTGTCACACATTTTTTGACTTGCAGGTTGATATTGCAGTATATATATTTTAGACTGGTCTAAAACTGGTTTAGAGAGGGCGAAAAAAATGGAAACAGTTGGCGCATATGAGGCAAAAACACATCTTCCAAAGTTACTTGAGCGGGTAAGCAAAGGAGAACGGATAACTATCACGAAACATGGCGTGCCCGTGGCGGTATTGCATCCTCCGGAATTTCAACGCAGGACAGAACCAAAAAAAATCATTTCTGCATTGCGCGACTTTCGGAATCAACACAGTCTTAATGGTTTATCTTTACGTGAAATGATCGAAGAGGGAAGACAGTAGATGAATGAAAGTTTTGTCATTGATAATTCAGTGGTGATGACCTGGTGCTTTAAAGATGAAGCCAACCAGTATGCAGACTCTATTTTGGATAGTTTGGAAGGGTTCACAGCAGTAGTCCCATCCATTTGGCCATTAGAGGTCGGCAATGTTCTATTGGTAGCTGAGCGTAAAAAACGTCTCAGCGAGGCTGACAGTACAAGATTTATTGCCCTCTTATCTGAACTGCCTATAACAGTGGATCAAGAACCAGCGGAGAGGATGATCAGGGAAATATTTGTCTTGGCACGAGAACACAAGCTTTCAACTTATGATGCATCGTATCTTGATCTTGCAATGAAAAAAGGTATTCCGATTGCTACACTGGATAAGCGTTTGCTAACAGCAGCAAAGCGAAGCAATGTTTCTGTTATGACTATCTGATTTTCGAATTTTCCACTAGTTCCCAGGCAGAGCTATATGACCCCCTGCATCCTGCTGTGATTTCTACAATCCTCTTTACACCCGGGGCTGACACCAGACGCCCGCGACTATCGTCTCTTTCGGGGCCGTCTGCGACTTCCCTTCGACTCGTTCTTGAGCGGCAGGCGCGGCTCTCCGCCACCAGGGGGCAGGATAATTTTGTCCTCCGAAGCGACCCATACAAAACGTGACTGCGATTTACTCCCCTTGTAGGCGGGGACCCGGAAACGGCGCACATGGAAGCTGCAACTCATCAAGAGCTGCTCGAATTTCTTGTTAGGCTCAGCCGACCACACAGCCAGACACCCCTGTTCGCGTAGTGCGCGGCGACAGGCCTGAATTCCTTCACGACCGTACAGACGGCGGTTACCTGAATCGGTCATCGCGCTGGGACCATTATCGATATCCAGCAGGATCGCATCGAATCTGCTCCTGGAACGTAAGATAAGCTCGACGATATCGCCCGTCTTGAGGTCAACTCGTTCGTCCCCCAGCGGATGGCCGTTGAGTTCCCCGAAAAACTTACGATTCCATTCGATTACAGCACCCAACAGTTCACCCACCACCACTTGGGCGTGGGGGCTAGCCTGGCGCAGGGTATAGCCCATACCCAAGCCGCCGATGAGTATGCTGGGTGCCTTGCGACCAGTTAGATGCGCACAAGCCAGCCGCGCCAGCTCCAGTTCCGACTCATGTTGGCGACTGTGCATCAAATCCTGACCGTTGATCTTGATTGAAAAATCACGGTCATGCTGATAAAGCACCATCTCGCCTCCGTCCGGGGTCCGGGCTGTATCTATTCTTATTCTCGGGTTCATGGTGGCATCCTAAAGGCTTAAGCGGCTTTCCGGAGCATGTCTTCACTGGTTTTCACAACTTTCTTCCTTTCAATATACTCGTCGAAAGTCATGAGTTGATCGATGACGCCACCGGGGGTGATTTCGATAATCCGATTTGCCACGGTATTCACGAACTCGTGGTCATGGGAGGTAAAAAGAATCACATCCTGGAATTTGAGCAGGCTGTTATTTAATGACGTGATTGATTCCAGGTCGAGGTGGTTGGTGGGTTCATCCAGCATCAGGACATTGGATTCGGAAAGCATCATCCTTGAGAGCATGCAGCGAACTTTTTCCCCACCGGAGAGTACGCTGATCTTTTTAAGGGCCTCTTCCCCGGAAAAAAGCATGCGTCCCAGGAAGGTCCTTGCAAAGTTTTCGCCCTCTGTTGGGGGAGCGAACTGCAGGAACCATTCGATAAGGTTCCGGTCACCGTTGAAATAGGCGCTGTATTCTTTGGGAAAATAGGAGTGGGTAATGGTGGCTCCCCAATGGAAAGTTCCGCTGTCCGGTTCCATCTCCCCATCCAGAATTTGGAAAAGGGTGGTCTTGGCCAGGCTGTTCCCGCCCATCAAGGCGATCTTATCCCCACCGTTCACAGTAAAACTGACGTTGTCCATTACCTTTTCACCATTGATGGTCTTGGTGAGTCCATCCACTTCCAGGATCACGTTACCACAGGGTCGTTCCGGCTTGAAGCAAATAAACGGGTATTTTCTTGACGACACCGGCATGTCCTCAATGGTGAGTTTTTCTAAAAGTTTCTTTCGGGAGGTGGCCTGCTTCGACTTGGAAGCGTTGGAACTGAACCGCTGGATAAAAGCCTTTAGTTCATTGGCCCGGTCAGTGATTTTCTTGTTTCCCTCCTGTTTCTGTTTCAGATTCAGTTGGCTGGCCTGGTACCAGAAATCGTAGTTCCCCATGTACACCGAGATCTTACCGAAATCAATGTCTGCAATGTGGGTGCAGACCTGGTTCATGAAATGACGATCATGTGATACCACGATTACTGTGTTCTGGAACCTGTAGAGAAACTCCTCAAGCCAGGCAATGGACTTGATGTCCAGGTTGTTGGTGGGCTCGTCCAGAAGCAGGACGTCCGGATTTCCGAACAAAGCCTGGGCAAGGAGCACTCGCACCTTTTCCCCGCCCTCGAGTTCCTTCATCTTTTTCTGATGCATCTCTTCGGTAATTCCCAGATTGTTTAAGAGAACCGCCGCTTCAGACTCCGCCTCATAGCCGCTCATCTCCGCGAATTCAACCTCAAGCTCACCTGCTCTGATTCCGTCCTCTTCGGAAAAATCCGGTTTATCATAAAGAGTTTCCCTCTCTGTCATAATTCCGTACAGCTTTTCATGGCCCATTATTACAGCGTTTAAAACCGTCTTCTCGTCAAAGGCAAAGTGCTCCTGTTTTAAAACCGCGATTCTCTCCCTGGATCCCACGGAAACGGTTCCCGAGTCCGGTTCGATATCCTCAGAAAGGATTTTCAGAAATGTGGATTTTCCTGCTCCGTTGGCGCCGATGAGTCCGTAACAGTTGCCTGGTGCAAACTTTATATTAACGTCTTTGAACAGAACCCTCTTGCCGTAAGCGAGGGTAACATTGGTGGTGCAAATCATTGTTGTTTCCTTTCGTTAAATATTAAAAACCACAAGAACGGATCCTGTGGCTCGAAAATTACGACCTGTGCGGTTAGCTTTTAGCCATTAGCTGTTAGCTTTTGGATGAAACTGTTCAACATCCTTTTTACTTCATTGACCTGTTGATTAAGTTATCTAAAATCTCTCATTTCCACTCCTTTTCAATGCTAACGGCTAAAAGCTAACAGCTAATGGCTAACCGCACGGGTCGAAAAATTATGGGAATGTTAAAAGGGATGTATCATTTAGTAAAAAATAATTTAAAAAGCAAGCCCATTTTGATATCTTGCCAGGAATAAACATATCAATACCTAAGTTGAGCGATTAGCCTTTAGCGGTTAGCTATTAGTTTAATGATTACAGAATGTTTTGCTATTACAAACTTTCACCCATTGAGTGCAATTTTCAATTAATGTAATACCCTGATTTTTCAAAGCTAAACGCTAATAACTAACAGCTAATCGCTCAATTTAGGTTATAAAGTCTTGAACATAAGTGCATAGTAGGGAAGAAAAGTCAGCCTGGTTTTTCCGATCTTAATACTTTTTTTCAAATCGAGGTTGATTATATAAGCTTCCCCAATCCAGCCTGTCGGTTGACCCAAATCCGGGTCAACAGCTTGACAAGATTTGCGACATCCATTACAAATCTATGACAAAAACGTCTTGCAGGCGATTATAGATACCGGCAAGATATATTGATTTGGCAGAACAGTCCAACCATTTACTATTTTCCCTGTCACTACCCATGATAGAAGCTCCGTGCCTGGGGACTTAAGCAGAGAGGTTTTGGATGCGCCTTGATGAGAGACTCATAGAGGAGAGGACAACAGACGACAGGATAGATTTCCATGAACATATCTTGAGAGTCGGGAAAGAAGCTTCGAGTTGGCTTGAAGGCATAGAGAAGAACGGCGTAGGTCACTCAAAAAGACTGGAAGGTTACCTGGACCAACTTATTCCTGACGAGTTCAAGGAAAAGCTTAAGCCTGCCGAGGTATTTATCCTCCTCTATGCTGTCTGTCTGCATGATATTGGCTACAGGAATGAACAAGGCGAGATAGAACCCGGCGATCATCCCTTACGAAGCAAGAATTATATATTAAAAGACCCCAAGAAATACCTCTTTGACCGATTTCCTTCTATGAAAAAGGGAGAAGCGCCATTAGCAGCCCAGGCGGTTGCCGAGGTGTGTTATGGGCATGCACCCGAATCAATTTGTTCCCTCGATAACATCAATGACAAGTTTCCAGACTATTACTTATGCGAGAAGACTTTGAACCTCCGGCTGCTTGCAGCCCTGCTTCGGCTTGCTGATGAAATGGATCAGCCGTACATGCGTTTAGGACACTTTAGAAAACACATCTCCTTAGTGGAGATTGGAACCGATATTGTCAGATGGTACTGGGAAGACTTGGAGAAAAATGCGGGAGCGGATCTTGAGAAACAGGTGCAAAAGACTAAAGAGGCTCTTAGAGCAGCAAATAACTATCTCTATCCGTGGGGTCTTCCACCAAGGACTATTGTTTTGGAACCATCTCTGCAGGATGTCGTTTCTCCACCAAAGGAGCCAATAGACTACAAAAAACTCATCCCTGAACACTATATTCCATCTAGATGTCACGATGAAAAGGGGGATAACAAGGGCCTTCTTCACGATTATGTTCTTGAATGGTTAAACGACCCCAAACGAAAGCTTTTGGCAGTGCTTGGTGACTATGGCATCGGAAAGACCTCTTTTTGCTATAAATTTGTCTGTGATATGACTGGATCTGCATACGCACCGGTTGTCGTCGAGCTTAAGACTGTGATGGCAGAAGGGTGGCGCGAGGTTATCCAAGGGGAAGTAAGAAGCAAAGCCGGAGACAGCACCCAAAGCCCCGTGCTTATCCTGGACGGTTTTGACGAGTTATCGCTGACCTTTGATAAAGTGACCGTACTTAAGGAAATCGAAAACCTCTCAAAGACTACTCAGGAATACAAAAAGGTGATTCTGACAAGCAGGACCCAGTTTTTTAGAGATGAAGAAGAGGAAAAGAAGATACTTGTCCGGAAGGAGTTACGTGAACGAGGTCCTCGTTCGATGACATACCCTCGTTTTGAGAGAATATATGTTTCATTATTCGATGATGAGCAGATAAGACGGTATCTTGATCTTTGTTTAGGTGAAAAGGAAGCAGAAAAATTCTGGAACGAAACGGTGAACGTGGTTTTTAATGTCAAAGACTTGGCCAGCCGACCAATATTGATCGAACTCATAGTAAATGATCGGGAAGCCGTGCAAAACATAGAGGGGAAAGTAACACCGGGCAAGGTCTATCGTACTATCACGGAGAGGTGGCAAGAGAGGGAAGAGCAGCGGCTTCCTCAATCCATTGTGCTGCAGCACAGGGAAGAAAAGATACCCAAGAACATCATGCTGTTTATGGAGGAACTCGCATATTGGAGGTTTACGAAGGAACTGGCATATTGGAGGTTTACGAAGGAAAAAGAACGGCTACATTTCAATACTCTGAAGGACGCCATAAATAAGTATTTTGACGATGAAACAAAAGACATACTGAGATTATCCCTCGACAATCTCGATTATCAAATACGCAACTGTTCTTTTCTCAGCCGTAATGCCCAAGGTTACTATGCCTTTGCCCACCGCTCCTTTATCGAGTATTTTGTTGCCAGAAAACTTGCAAGAGAGATACCGGAAGATAAGGCCAAAGAGATAAATATCACGGACGAAACTGCCCTTTTTGTTTCGGAACTCATAGACCCCTCGGTCTACGAAAGCCTTGAACCGCCTCAAGGCGTCAAGGTTCCCGAGGACATGGTCTACGTCCCGCCGGGGCAATTTATTATGGGTAAAAAAAAGGAAAGGGATAGCTTTCGGATAGATAGCTTGAAAGAAGGATTTTTCATAGACAAGTATCCCGTAACCAATACTCAATTCTGCGCATTCCTCAATGAGCGCGGTGCTCAGCAAGAAGGCGGCAAGAAGTGGATTCACCTGGAAGGGAGCTGCAAAGACGAGAGATGCCGAATAAGGAAGGAAGGTGATTGCTTTGCGGTGGAGCTTGGCTTTGAGGATCATCCGATTATCTATGTCACCTGGTATGGGGCTAGGGCGTATGCCCAGTGGGCGGGAAAGAAATTGCCAGCCGAGGAGGAATGGGAAAAGGCCGCCAGGGGGATAGACGGGCGTGCCTATTCCTGGGGTAACGAATTTGATAAGGAGAAGTGCAATACAGATGAATCAAAAATTGGCCATACCACGCCCGTAAAAAGATATAAGGAAGGCCTTAGCCCTTACGGCTGCTTAGATATGACGGGAAATGTCTGGGAATGGACCGATAGCTGGCAGCAATACGAAGGGAAAAGGAACATTGTTGTGCTGTGTGGTGGTTCGTGGCTCAACGATCATGGCCTCGCCCGCTGTGCGAACCGCCTCGATGGCATTTCTATACTCAGGCACCCCGCCATCGGTTTTCGTTGCGCCAGGACTTTATAATCCTTTGCACTTTTACTCTTTTACCCTTTGCCGCTGGAGGCGGTCGAAGATCTTGACCATAAAGATATCGTAACAGTTTACGGTTCCCGGTTGATCAAAACGGGCTACTGTCCTGTCATCTATGTAGTGTCGCAAATATGGCCGTCATTCCCGCGGAAGCGGGAATCCAGAAGCACCGAAGTGGTCAGAAATACTGGATTCCCGCCTTAGCGGGAATGACGAGTTCCTGATACGATATTTCAGGCATGACACGACACTACCAACTTAAAGCGGAACATATTCCGCCATTTTGGCTCTATGGCTGATTGAATTTACAGTTTTCGGTGGATTCGCTTCGCTTAATCCACCCTACAAACTTACGTTGGTAGCCTGCATCGTAGGGTGGATTAAGGAGCGTAAGCGACGAATTCACCAAAGCATCTGTCCCGCCTTACGTTGGTAGCCTCAAAACATAAAACTGTTAACTGTAAACCGACAACCGTGAACTGTTACGTTTTAACCTAAAATGAGCGATTAGCCATTAGCTTTTAGCTATTAGTTAAACTATATTAAGATATTATTAAATAATAACATTTCAGCCAATGGGTGATTAATAAATAATTATACGAATGCATATTTCATAAGAGCTAACAGCTAATCGCTTAACGTAGGTTTAAACAAGGAGGTCTTTAAATGAAAACATGGCTTTTTAGAATAACTTCTGTCTGTTTTTTCATAATTTTTCTATTTTTTTCTATAAGCTGTACTGATAAATCACCATCAAATCAAGTCATCGTAGTAGGCTCTCAATGGTATGGTCATATTCCCGTATGGATTGGCATAGAAAAGGGAATATTTAAGAAATACGGTTTTGACGTTAAATGGCAGTTTATTGGAAAAAGCATGGATCGATTAAATGCTATTTCTTCAGGAGAGGCTCATTTTGCCAGTTTAGGGGAAATTGCCATGCTCAGCGCAATGGCGCAGGGCAATACACGTTTTTACTGGGTTGGTAATCAGGATATTGCACCTGGATTTGAGGGACTTGTTGCAAAGGAAGGGATAACGTCATTTGAGCAGTTAAGAGGAAAAAAAATCGGCTTTCCCTTTGGCGCATCTGTTGATATTACATGCAGGCTTCTTTTAAAACAACATGGCCTTGATCCAAAAAAGGATGTTCGTCTCGTCAATCTTGAGGTCGGGGATGTTCCTTCGGTATTTCAAACAGGTCGAATAGATGCAGCGATAATCTGGGAGCCGGGCTTTTCACAACTTGTATCTATTGATGGTGCAACAGTTCTGGGAATGGATACGGATACGGAAGTTTATAAAAAGTTTGGTACCATGACCGGTCCTGATGTTCTGATAATCAACAAGGCATGGAGTGATGAGGATCGCTTAAGAGCCAAAAGGTTTATGAAAGCTTATTTTGAGTCTTTGAAGTGGGTTGATTATAATCCGGAGGAAGCGGTTAAGTTGATCCAGGGAAAATATATTAACCAGGATTTAAGTCTTATTCAGAAAAATATAGAAAAATTCATCTGGCATGATATTGAAGACCAGAAGCGTATTATGACTGATAATGGTATATTTGGTCAGGCAGATTATATTATCCGTATTCTTCATGAGGATATGAAAGTTATTCCAAATAAACCTGATTTTCGCAAATGGGTTAATCTTGATATTCTCTCTTTTCAAAGGGCTGTTAAAAAAATAAAAGTGCAACCATTATAAGTCAGGGGGAATGACAGGTGGAAGGAAAAGAACTTGGTTTATGGCGATCTTCAGTTATTGGAGCTATAGGGTTACTTGTTTTTCTCGGTCTTTGGGAAGTTCTTGTGAGAACAAATGTTATTGACCCCTTTTTTTTGCCGGCGCCAACCCAGGTCATTGATAAAGCAATTCAAATGACTACTGATAGAGATGCGGTTTTATTAACAGACATTAAAATAAGCGCAACAAGAGTGCTGACAGGGTTTTTATTGAGTGTTCTTGTGGGTGTACCTGCCGGGTTGATTATGGGGATGAACCCGGTTATTCGTGCTGCAATAAATCCGATTATTTCAATAATCCGACCCTTGCCCGCATTAAGCTGGATTCCCCTCTCTATGCTCTGGCTGGGTATTGATGAGCAGCAAAAGTATGCAATTGTTTTTATGGGGAGTTTTGCTTCCATTTTAGTTTATACCACGGATGCAACCATGCGTGTGGATCCCACTCTTCGACGAGCTGCCATGAATCTTGGTGCTTCACCACTACAGATACTTCGTTATGTTATTCTCCCTGGAGCATTGCCGGACCTGTTAACAGGCCTTAAAGTTGTTCTTGCTATTGCATGGACATGTGTTATTTCAGCCGAAATGGTTGGCGCTAATAGTGGTTTGGGATTTCGAATCTGGACTGCTAAAGAATGGTCTGATACCGGTCAGGTTCTTGTGGGCATGATTAGTATCAGTGTTACAGTGCTGGTATTGGATATTCTTTTTCGCGGGTTAGAAAGAGTGCTTTTGCCCTATCAAAGGAAAACTTCCGGAACATGAGCGAAGTATTAATAAAATTTGACAATATAACAAAACGCTTTTCTTTACGTAAAGGTGATATTGTAGCAGTAAAAGATTTCTCCCTTGAGATTAAAAAAGGTGAAATATTAACAATAGTGGGGGCTTCGGGATGCGGCAAAACAACTCTCCTTAACATGGTCGCAGGATTTTTAACTCCCAGTTCAGGGAACATTTTACTTGACGGGCAGCCTATAACAAAAATTGAACCGCGATGCGGTATGATTTTTCAAAATTATGCCTTATTTCCGTGGCTGAGTGTGAGAGATAATGTTGAGTTTGGGCCTAAAATAAACGGCGTTTCTAAAAAGGTGCGAAGAGAGGAATCAGCTAAGTACATAGAAATGGTTGGCTTAAAAGGATTTGAAGATGCTTACCCAGGAGAGCTGTCAGGAGGAATGCGCCAGCGTACTGCTTTATGCAGGGTGCTGGCAAATAAGCCTGACATTCTGTTGTGTGATGAGCCTTTTGCGGCTTTGGATGCAATGACGAGGCAGATCATGCAGCAAGAGCTTTTGAGAATTGTCAATGAATCGGGACAAACCGTGCTTTTTATAACCCACTCTATTGACGAAGCGCTTATTTTAAGCGATAAAATTGTTGTTATGTCTGTTCGACCAGGAACAGTCAAAGATATCTATGACATTGAACTCCCCCATCCCGGAAAGGTTGAGGTTCAACTCACCGATGAATATCTAAAATTAAAACGACAGATATGGGCTATGGTTGAAGAGGAAGTAAAGACATCGATGAATATAGTTTCGAGTTAACTACAGATGGGGGGTCGCCCATTAAAGGGCTGTTGTAGAGAAAAAACACCTCTCCATGAAAAAAATTGTGATTTTTTTCGCTTGTCATCTCCATCTCGCACCTATTGTATAGAAGTCTGACGATCACAATGAGAAACCGGTAAGCAAGCGAAGCTCCACTTTAATTTAATTCCAGCTAACTCCAAGCACAGTATACCTATTTCCCGAAGAAAAAAGGCAATAATATGTCTCCTGATGTTCCCTTCGATTTCTTTCCCCCACTTTTAGCCGTCAGTGTGGAACGGC
>Ga0255446_1033_pt1 | contig 10832 bp, 8 predicted proteins | sample ANMaggSSYBR02D10_FD_182661 | JGI IMG/M metagenome (GOLD analysis project Ga0255446, IMG submission 182661) | Sediment cell enrichment communities from methane seep in Santa Monica Basin, California, United Staets - ANME aggregate JGI... | ecosystem: Environmental > Aquatic > Marine > Cold seeps >...
AGTGATTCTCCGCTTCAGGGCTCAAAATAAAACGGCTCAAGAATTTTCGCTGCATCCAGTTTTGAAAAAGTGTGCCTTCTTCTCCCTTATAGAGACGTTCCCTTGGTTCAGCCTGGGACCTGAAGATTGCCGGCATATCATGTTTTAAAAGGAATTCCGCCATAAGCCAGTTGGCCATGATCATTATTTCTGAAACAAGCATCCTTCCAGGGCTTTCTCTGTTTATTTTTGTAACATTTACTTTGCCACTGTCCAACCAGACGTTGATGTCAGGCAGAGATATTTGAACTGCGCCCCGCTTTAATCTTTTTTCCCGAAACTTTTTTGCTATAGCGTGAAGGATAAGCACTTCGTGATCTTCATTGGCAATCGTATTGACATCATAATAGGTTAGTTGCCTCTTAACCTTAACCAGGCTCGAAACAATTTCGTAATTGATTATTTCAGCCGATCTGCTTAATTTAATTATTATACTTATAGCCGGACGTACTTCCCCTGCTATCAGACTGCATAAATTTTCTGCAAGGCATGAAGGCAACATCGGTATTTTCCGGTCAGGCATATAAATAGAGCTTCCCCGATTAACAGCCTCTTTGTCTATAATATCTTCTTTTTTAATGAAATGGCCGAGATCGGCGACATGAACGCCAAGACGATAATGATCACCTTTGTCTTCAATGGTTATAGCATCATCAAAATCAAGAGTTGATTGTCCGTCTATCGTAATTGCAGAGAGGTCGGTCAGGTCCAGCCTGCCTTTAAAGCCGGCAGGGTCTTTATGCCTGTCAACCAGGTCTGTTGCATTTTTCATGACCTCGTTAGAGAAGACTGTCGGGATTTCATATTTGTGCAATTCAATGTTTTCATTTTTATCCCAGACACCAAGCTTTACAAGGAACTGGAATACTATTTCTATGTTATCTATACTTGCTTTTTTAAGAATTTCTTTGCCAAGGGAGTAGTGCGGGCTTTCCTTTTGGAAGAGATAGCAGGATTTAAGAATATCCATGCATTCTGTTTTATCATCAGGCAAGTAAGGTTTTTCGATATCGAGCATTTTTTTTAGCCAGGCAGAGCCCTCATCTATAATACGATTTTTTCGGGCGGCTTCTTTTTGCTGGCAGGCAATCTGTTCTACCTGCTCTTCCGAATAAGGGGAAAAACGGTCGTGGTTAAATTTAAAATATGATCTGTTTTTAAAAAATGCTCTTACAACTGCGGATTCATGGTCATAAGTAGGACCATCCGGGAAACAGAATTCAGTCATTGTGGCAAGATCTATCCATTTTTTTTCTGCATTCAGGATTTCCCATAACTCCTTTATATCTATATAATTAATCAGGGCGTTACGTTTGCCGGCTATTTCCTTTAATGCCTCGACCAGCTTATATTTACCCATTGAAAGGTTAAGGTGCGTGTTGCATTTATGTGATAGCCGACCAGGCGACAGCTTGATTTCCCGATTGTTTTCAGTAAGAATCCTGAGCTTCTGTTTTTTGACTTCAAGAATGACGCCGCATATAATTTTCTGGTGGTCGATATATTCTACAATATTTCCTGTTTCCATAATAATAAATCATAACAATCAGGCATGAGAAAGTCAATGTTCCGCCTGAGGTTATAATCGTTTGTTTGACCGGCATACGATTCTGTTGTAAAAGATTTGTAAATATCTATGTTCAAGGTTAAAAGCCGACCAACCGTGAACCGTGAACCGTGAACCGTGAACCCAAGTAGTTACTATGAAATCAATAAATTTAATAAAACCATATTTTTTAGAAAAACGATTTTTAATTTTTTTCGGTCTTGTATGTCTGATAGTCGTCGATTTCCTGCAACTGTTTATTCCCAGGATTATAAAATGGGCTGTTGATGACATCACAGCCTTCAAGGTCGATGCAATAAGACTTTCGTACTATGCACTTTATATAGTTGCCATAGCCGTTTTGATTGCATTGTTCAGGTATGGATGGCGGCGTTGCCTTATAGGCACGTCGAGAAGAGTGGAAGAGGGGCTGAGAAACAGGCTTTTTGCTCATATTCAAACACTTTCCCCTTCTTTTTTCGATAAAGTCAAGACCGGCGATATTATGGCTCATGCAACCAATGATATCCAGCATATCAGAATGGCAACCGGCATGGGGATGGTAGCTCTTACAGATTCAATTGTGCTTGGTTCCGCTGCTATTGGTTTTATGGCATATATTAATGTCAGGCTGACATTATTTGTATTAATCCCTATGCCAATGATTATTTTTGGCACGCGCTTTTTCAGTAAAAAGATGCACCGTCTATATCAGGAGGTACAGGGGACATTCTCTGAGTTAACCGAGGTTACGAGAGAAAGATTTGCAGGTATCCGAATTATAAAAGCATATAACAGGGAAAAGGATGAGAGAATCAGACTGGAAAAAATATCAAAGGATTATATAAACAGCAACCTGAGACTTGTAAGGATAACAGGGTCTTTCTTCCCGATGATGCTCCTTTTTTCAAATATCAGCCTTGCAATAGTCCTTTATCTCGGGGGAAAACAAACCATAGGCCTGACAATTACTCCAGGAGATTTTGTGGCGTTCATAAGCTATCTCGGCCTTCTTACATGGCCGATGATGGCTATGGGATGGGTAACCAACCTTCTACAGCGGGGAAGAGCATCATTAGATAGAATAGATAAGATTTTACAGAACAGGCCAGAGATTGATGACTGCTCCGGCGCAGAGCATCTTGAACTCGTACAGGGAAGCATTGTTTTTGAAAACGTCACATTTTCGTATGGTCATGATAAAGAGCCCGTACTTGCCGGAATTGATATAAAACTGGATAAGGGAAAGGTACTGGGTATTGTGGGAGCTCCCGGAAGCGGTAAAACAACCTTTGCAAACCTTATTCCAAGACTCTTTGATGTAATAGGCGGCAGGATAACATTAGACGAAAAGGATATCCGCAATATCCTGCTCAAGGATCTCAGGGCACAGATTTCTTTTATGCCCCAGGAACCGTTTTTATTTGCAGGTACGATCAGGGAAAACATTTTATTTGGAAATAAAGAAGCAGATGAAAAGGAATTGGTTGAAGCTGTTAAGGAAGCATCTTTGTACAGTACAATAAAATCCTTTTCCGATGGTTTTGAAACAATAGTAGGAGAAAAAGGAGTAATTCTTTCCGGAGGACAGAAACAACGCATAGCACTTGCCCGTGCGCTTTTGCGAGACAGCGCCATTCTAATCCTTGATGACCCTGTAAGTCAGGTGGATATGGAAACCGGAAGCGCCATCATAAATACCATAAAGTCATTGGCGGGCATAAAGACAGTAATAATTGTTTCACACAGGCTTTCAGCGGTTCAATTTGCTGATCGAATAATCGTACTGGATAACGGTCGCATTATAGAATCAGGTATGCATGAGGAATTGATGAAAAATGATAGATACTATGCAAAAACATTTCGCCTGCAGGAAATAGAAGAGGAGCTTAATGCGTACTGATTTCGGATATTTTGAGGAAAAACAGCTTGGGAAGCCTTATGATATAAAGATGTTAAGAAGGCTTTATCCTTTTACCAGACCGTATAAATTGTTTTTCATATTATCAATATTTCTTGTCATTATTATTACCCTCCTTGATTTGTCCCTACCGTATATTACCAAAATTGCAATAGACAGGTATATTGTTCCCAAGTTTGAATCAGCTAATTTTAAGGATGTTCGTGGCAGAGAAGATAAAGTCAGATTTTTAGAGGCAGACATAACCGATCCTGAAATCAAAGCAATTGTAAACAAATATTCAGATCAATTCAAGATTTCCGGATCATTTGCTTTAATATCATTTGATGACCTGTCAGAACTGGATAAAGAAGATCTTTCCATATTGCGAAAAGACGATTTAGCTGGAGTAAGTCTTATAACTGCCATTTTCATCGGATTAATTCTTTTAAATTTTGTACTAAATTTTTTGCAGGTTATGTTGATGGAATATACCGGGCAGAAAATAATGCACGATTTAAGGGTACGTCTTTTTGCGCATATCCAGGATTTATCAGTTGCTTTCTTCAGCCGGAATCCTGTTGGCCGGCTTGTCACAAGGGTCACCAATGATACCCAGAACATGCACGAGCTGTTTACCTCGGTTATTTCTTTTGTGTTTAAGGATATATTTCTTCTTTTTGGCATTATGTTTGTTCTAATCACTATTAACTGGAAGCTGGCCCTGATTTCTTTTATTGTACTTCCTTTTGTCTTGTACGCATCATTGTATTTTTCAAGCCTGGCCAGAGATGCATTCAGGGCTCTCAGGATAAAGGTTGCTGAAATAAATACCAAGTTTTCAGAAACCATTGCGGGGATAAAAGTTGTACAGCTATTTTTACGTGAGAAGGATAATTACCGGGATTTTAAAAGGCTCAATAATGAAAATTACCAGGCAGGCATGAAACAGGTGCAGATCTTTGCGATATTTATGCCTGTTGTGGAACTTCTGGGAGCTGTAACTATAGCACTTGTTATTTTTTATGGAGGAGGTCAGGCTCTGGCGGGCAGCATAAGCCTTGGTGCGCTTGTTGCCTTTATTTCTTATATGAAAATGTTTTTCATGCCCATAAGAGACATGGCTGAAAAGTACAATATCATGCAAAATGCCATGGCATCGGCTGAGAGAATATTTTTGATATTTGATAACAAAGACAGGCTGCCGCAACCCACGGTTGAAAGTGGATACAAGTCGCCTGCCATAGATAATATTGACAAAATAGAGATGGAAGATGTGTCTTTCAGTTATATTTCTGACCAACCGGTTCTAAATAAAATTTCATTTAAAATAATTGCCGGCCAAACAATAGCAGTTGTCGGAAGGACAGGTTCGGGAAAGACAACTTTGATCAACCTTATTATTAGGTTTTATGATCCAACATCAGGGAGAATACTTATCAATGAAAAGGATATAAAAAATTATGAAAAATCAATTCTCAGGTCGAAAATAGCGCTTGTAATGCAGGACCCTTTTCTGTTTTCAGGAACCATACGCGACAACATAGGGCATGGTAACAGCAAGATCTCAGAAAAAGAAATGGAATATATTTTAGAGGCTTCAAATTGTAAGGGTTTTATAAACAGATTGCCGGACGGCCTTGATACCGTAGTATCTGAAGGCGGCGCATCAATTTCCAGCGGTGAACGACAGTTGATATCAATTGCCAGAGCTTTTGCCCGTAATCCGGGTCTTATTATACTTGATGAGGCGACTTCATATATTGATTCAGAGACAGAGCAAAAGATTCAGGAGGCTCTTTTTAAGCTTATGAAAAGCCGGGCATCTATTATTATTGCTCACAGGCTCACAACAGCACGCAATGCCGACAGAATTATAGTGATAAATAAAGGCCGGATAATTGAGACAGGCACGCATGTTGAATTGATGACCAAGAGAGGGTTTTATTTTAAATTAAATCAACTACAGGGATAAATACAAGCGGTTCACGGTTTACAGTTCACGGTTACTAATATAGATCGGAAGTGTTGAATGCTGAAAGGCGGAAAAGTGAATATCCTGATCAAATTGACCCTATCGGCTTTTCTTTTATACATTGGTTATTGTTGCTTTCTTTTCTTAGTGCAGCGGCAGATAATATTTCCTCGCTATCAAATTCTTGAATTTTCAAGCACGGAAGATAAAGTTTACGGTCTGGAAAAAATATGGCTGAACACAAGTTCCGGCAGGGTCGAAGCATGGTTTATGCCGCCAACATCCGGGCATGATAAAGGCGCTCGTCCGGCTGTAATTTTTGCTCATGGCAATGCAGAATTAATTGACTTTTGGCCAGAGGAGTTTAAGAATTTTGCTAACTTTGGAGTTGGGGTGATGCTTGTTGAATACCCTGGTTACGGCAGGTCTGAGGGAAGCCCTTCTAAAAAAAGTATTAATGAAGCGTTTCTTTCAGCATATGATATTTTAGTAGCACGCAAGGATGTTGATCCTGAAAGGATTATAATATTCGGGCGTTCAATCGGCGGAGGTGCAGCCTGCGCACTTGCTGCAAAGCGGCCTTCAGCAGCTTTAATCCTTAAATCAACCTTTATAAGTATCCGGTCAATGGCCTCAGAGTTCTTTGTCCCTGGCTTTCTTGCAAAGGATCCATTTGACAATTTAACACTAATCAAATCCTATTCAAAACCTGTACTAATAATTCACGGAAAACATGATGAAATAATTCCATATTCTCATGGAGTTGCTCTTTATAAGGCAGCAAAAAACGGCAAAATGATAACCTATGATTGCGGGCACAATGATTGTCCTCCAAGCTGGGAAGTGTTCTGGCGGGATATTGAATTGTTTCTAAAGAGTGCCGGGATTATTGTATAGATTTCCAGATAAATAATTTCACTGCGTTATCAGTCGAAATCCTCGACGTCGTACAACTCAGTACGACATGATTCTACTATTTTATATATTATCCAGTTAGAAAAACAATAAAGAAATCGAAATGTTACTTGTCAAGTATTCTTCAATTTGATAGTTATCCAGAAACTATATAATATACCTCGAAAGGCCACAAATTGCGATTTTTCGCTGGCCATGAACACCAATAGTTGCGTTGCTCAGGCTTGCAATAGCCTGCTATTACGCGTCTTCGCGCCTTGCTCTTGATGCTCATTGCTCACCGAAAAAAACGCAATTTGCAACCTTCCGAGGTATAACTGGTTATGGCGGAAAGAAAGTGAGGTGAATTTATGATGTTGGTCCAACAAATAAAAAGAGAAGTAGCCGGCTTGCCTAAAGTGCAACTTAAAGAATTTCGATCATGGTTTGAAGAGTTTGATGCATCAGAATGGGACAAGCAATTTGAGAAAGACGTGGCTTCGGGAAAACTTGACGACATTGCCAACAGAGCAGTGTCGGATTTCAAAAAAGGGAACGAAGAGCAATGGAACTGACAGCCTCAACCTTCGCTTTAGTGAAGGAGTTGGGTAATTTCTCCTACGAGTTGTCCGCTTTGGACCGCGTTTGGAATATCTTGTTTCCGGACAAGGGGAAAAAATGGAATCACCTGCATGTCAACAAGTACAAGCACACCTTCTACATCACTCATGTCGATGGTGGAGGTGGCAGCCTGGAGGTCGAACCGAAAAAGTGCGTGCGAGTAATGGACTTCATGGGAGCCTCTTCTTATTCTGTTGAAAACCATGGTCAACTGGCTACTGTATGGGAACCACTAATCGAATCCGCGCGCAAATGGCTCAAAGCTGCCCGGAAAGACTGGATAAAGGCCAACAAACGAATTCAGGTCGATTACCCGTTACGTCACAGATACGGTGTCGCCCCCAATGCTCTCATACGCGCCTCCCTCCCTGATGTTTACCGCCTGAATAAGGAACTGGGCAAGGACAGGACCAGGAAGCTGGTGCGTCTGGTCGAAGATGGCTTTTTCCTCAAAGCGGAGAACACGGAAGTCTCGTCCATGACAGCGGCTGATTACTTCCAGTATTGCAAAATCGCCTATATAGCCGGGAAGCGCAAAGAGGAGACAGTCGATGAATCTTTGTCTGGTCGAGAGATGTATAGCCGATATGCCGACGGCCGGCACGAAGGGCTTCTGGACATAGATCCAGCCTCCGAGCAGGAGTTTGCCGATTGGATCGATGGAGAGCATCCCAAAAGAAGAGGAGGTGGGCACCCGTGGGAGATTAAGCGAGGGGGCAACACAACGCACATAGACCTTAGCGTTTCGCGCCCGTCCTCATACCGGCAAGAGGGTTTCAAGGTTGAGCTGCGAGGCGAATCTATCGGCAGAATGGTGGAGACGATGCGCATGTTCCTGGCGATCCACGAGGGAAGGCTTCCCATTTCTATCGCCAATCCGGAGGGCGTCCGCAAACGACTTCTGGCTCAAGACAACATCGGAATCATTCCGTCTTACGCCTTGCTGCACAGGGCTAACCAGCATTTCAGCCAGGATGAAGGCGTGTTCGACGTCATGTACTACGATGATCTGGGCCGATTCAAGCGCCGGATAACTCCTTTCGTCACATGGGAACCGTTGCCCATCCTTAAGCCAAGAAACGCCTGAATAGGGGCAAAGCCCCTATAGACACTTCAAAGGCAAGACGGGACGTAGTTGACAAGCTTGAATGACTATGTTGGGCAGTTAGACGATTTTTTATAAGGAGATACCAAATGTCCCGACAAGCCCGTCTTGATGCCCCTGGAACGCTGCATCATGTAATCGTACGAGGTGTTGAAAAACGGAAGATAGTCGATGATACTATTGATCGAAAAGACTTCTTTAAAACTGTTTGAACTATTTTTTTTCATACGATTTTTTCTGTCAAATAAATACTTATACGAATCAGTTTTTTAATTACTTTATAATAAAGACTTGAATGTCAATCGGTTATCAGGTTAAATATACATTAATTGTTATTCTAAAAAATAGTGAATGTTCACAGACTAATTGTTCTACATTTACAATAATTAGGAGCTATCGTACGGTTTAAAACCGTCGTTTATCGTATTGACACAAATATACTAAAGAAGTTATCTCAAATAGAGCAGTAATCTTCGTAGAGCTGCGATATGTAAAGATGGTCTGCCGAGAAGAAAGCGTGTTGAAAAAGTCGATTTTCAGAATAGCTTCCTACGCTTTGATATACGCGAGATAGTTGTAGGTATATGTCAGAGGAAAAACGTGGAATCGGAGCAAGCATTTGTTACTGGTTCCTGATACACAAGATCAATGAAGCAACACAGCACTGTTTTGAGCTATGAACAATTTCTTTAAATAACCATCACGGCTTATGTGTCTTCACAGTATGTTATGTATGTACAAGATTTATTGCTCAACAGTAACGAAGTTATGAGCTATGCAGAACCAGCGCATGGACACCGACCGGGAAAGCCAGGCCGTTTTTAGATTTTGCATAATTCTTCATAAAACTCTCTTTTGCCTTTGCCCGTTTGGCTTTCCCGGCCGGTCATGCGTGTCGTTAGGCTTCAAAATCCAGAACGTAAAATCACTTGACAAAACCAGAAATGGAGAAATCATGAATGAGAACAGAACAGAACAGAACAGAACAGAACAGAACAGAACAGAACAGAACAGAACAGAACAGAACAGAACAGAACAGAACAGAACAGAACAGAACTATGACGAGCTAATAGCTGAACATTACAAAAAGGTTGCAGAAGAAGAAGGAATAGAACCAACAAGCACAATGGCAGACAATATCACACGAGAAAAAGAAAGTCGTGCGATACTTGATTTTGTCGGCGATTCATTGAGGATTAGAAAGGCGGAAGGCATTCAACAGCCTGCTAAAATTATGGATGTAGGGTGCGGAAATGGTTATACATTAGAGCTATTATCACGACAATATCCAGAGCAAGTTTTTGTAGGTATAGAAAAATCAGAAGAATTACTAAATTTAGCCGCTTCAAGATTTAAAAATATAGAAAATGTTTCAATAATTGAAGGGGATATCCGAAATAAAAATTTTTCAAAAGGCGTTATTGCAGATGTATTGATTTGCCAAAGAGTGCTGATAAATCTACTGAACGAAGAAGATCAAAAAAGAGCGTTAAATAACATAGTATGTTCTGTTAAAAAATCAGATGCATGGCATTCAGGCGGCACTCTTTTGTTTATCGAGTCATTCATGTCAGCATTGACAAAATTAAATGAAGCGCGTGAAGAATTTGAGTTGCCCGCCATGGAGCCAGCGCATCACAATTTATATTTGCAAGATGATTTTTTCAAGATTTCAGAGTTGATAACATACAAAACTGATGGTTGCTTAGCGTCATCTAATTTTCTATCAACTCATTATTTTGTCACCCGAGTATTACACCCTATTTTTGTGAAAGATAAACCTTTCAAGAGAAATTCAGAATTTGTTAAATTTTTTACGCACGCATTAAAAGAAAGTGTTGGAGATTATTCTCATTTGAAGCTTTATGTATTTGAGAGAGCGTAAAAGCCTAACAATCGCATCCACTCTGACGCCCAAAGCCAAGCCGTTTTTCACTTTTGCGCAGTCTGTGTAAAAAGTCGCTCTTGCCAAGTCATCATAGGCTTTGGGCGCAGGTGATGCGTACGTTCTGCATCTTGAGGTAATTATGAGCTATTGCACTATTTAAAACCGTTGCCTGGCGCACTGACACAAAATATACTAAAGAGCCTATCTCAAACAGAGCAGAAACCTTTGCATAACTGCGTTGCGGGAAACTACTCCGTTGAGAAAAAAGCGTGCATAAAAACACGATTTTCAAAATAAACTCATTACGTTTTGATATGCACAAGATAGTTATAGGTACAAATCAAAAGAAAATTATGGAATCCGTGCAGTTGCTTGTTACCGGCTCCCTGACTGTGTGTGTTCTGAGCAGTCGCTTGTTCCTGGCCCCCTGGCGAATAAGAGTAGTGAAGCAATACAACGCTGTTTTGAGATACAAACAACTTCTTCAAATAGCAATCGCGGATTATGTAGTCGTTACAGTATATTATGCATGTACAATGTCTGTAGCTAAACAGTAACAAAGTTCTGAGCTGTGATGTAGAACCAGGCGCTTTACCCGACACCAGAAGCTCGCGCGTTTTTTGCCTTTGCTATTTTCAGTATAAAACGTCGCTTTTGCCAAGTCCTCATTAGCTTCTGGTGCCTGTAAGCTTGGACGTTCTACATTTGCAAGAATTAGGAGCTATCGTACGGTTTAAAACCATTGTTTATCGCATTGACACAAAATATACTAAAAACGTTATTTCAAACGGAGCAGTAATCTTCGTAGAGTTGCGTTGTGTAAAGATAGTCTGCCAAGAAGAAAGCATGCTGAAAAAGTCGATT
>Ga0255446_1035_pt1 | contig 10796 bp, 6 predicted proteins | sample ANMaggSSYBR02D10_FD_182661 | JGI IMG/M metagenome (GOLD analysis project Ga0255446, IMG submission 182661) | Sediment cell enrichment communities from methane seep in Santa Monica Basin, California, United Staets - ANME aggregate JGI... | ecosystem: Environmental > Aquatic > Marine > Cold seeps >...
TAAACTCCCAAATAACTAATCGGTACCTCTCGGCCCGGTTTTTTTTCATGGAAATCATTTACTGCCGTTTCTGTGAGCTTGCCGAAGGACCCGTCCACGCCGTCTTTATCCAGGCCGTAGGTGCCTGGGTCGTAACCCAGTGTTACCAGTATCTTTTGCAGGTGTTTGACGAGCTCCGGGTCTTTTGAGCAAAAGTCGGGTCTGCCCAGGGGTCCCTTGCTGCCGTCTGATTTGTTCTGTTAAAAATCTTTTGCTTAAATGTTATATCAGAAGGCAGTTGTAAAAAAAATCAAGATATGTACAATCATTGATCTCCTTTTTAATATTATCCAGGATGATTTCAAGCTGCAAAATAATGTACTTCTCATTCTGGATTTTTAAATTGTTGGACAGTCTCTACAACTTTGAAAGTCAAACGTTATGCCGACACACCCAACCACAGCAGAGCTGCAGAGTATAGTAACCAGATCAAATAAAAAATATCTCCATGTGAGTTGAGCTTCCCGTTGCTTTGAATACTATGTTATCTATTTGGGTCATATATGTTATCCTAAACAATATATTTAAATAGTTTGAAAAAGTCCCGACGATACACCATGGATTTTATTATTATAGCTACTTTCGGGATTCTTTCCAGTATTCTGGTGTTTGGTATTAAAACCGGTATTGGATGTGGTTTTGCAGATATTAAGAAACGTGAGATCGTAGTGATCTGTGCAGGTTATTTCGTAATTTCAATAATTATGGGGTACCTTGTTGGTACTGTTTCCAATGATTTCCTTGAAACAATATCAGGCGTTGGATTACTGTTTCATGTACTGCTGGCTGGCCTGATGATCGCCGCCGGGATATATACCCAGAAGCAGTGGAACTGCGGTTGTGATGTAAGCAGGCGCACATTTATATTTTTATCCTTACCATGCCCGGTCTGTTTGACCGCACTTTTCATTGCCACCACGATGCTAGCTACTGCACTTGACCTTAGCGGTCCGGTGATCGGGATCATTGTAGGATCGGTCTTCTTTTTATCGGCACTTGCCTCATCGTTCTTATTCAGGCGGATGGGAAATACCCCGGAAACCCTTGGAAGCGTGATGATGTTCCTGGGCATCTTCTACGTGCTTGGGGCTGTGCTTGTACCAGCGTATATGCAGAGCAAGACGCTGATAGTTCCACAGTTGACAATGAATACGGGTGCGATGCTCGCATCATTTGCTGTTCTTGTGCTGTTCATCACGGCAGGATTTGCTGTGCACCACTGGAGGGAATGTTAAAATGGACGCCACCTCTTCAATTTTTGTTATCCTCTACACAGTCTCCACTTCACTGCTGTATCCTGTGGTCCTGCTGATCCTGATCTTTGTGCTCTGGGCACTGGTATCGATCGGGGAATTCCTGTCAGAGTATTCGAAACGGCATAGGGATACCATGAGCCTTGAGAAGGTCTGCATGCAGATCAGAACCGAGATGAGCAACCAGTCAACAGATGGTGCAGTGCGCCATCTGCGTAGTATCGACCAGAACCACCTGGTGACATCGTTTGCAAAGGAGGCGGCACAACATCTTGAAAATAATAAATTCCGAGAACTGGAGCGGTTATTTGGAGAGTATGAGGTCAAGCTGGCAGCCCGGCTGGAAAAAACGAGGATCATGTCAACAGTTGCGCCCATGTTAGGTCTGATGGGGACGCTGATCCCGATGGGACCTGCCTTGATCGGACTTTCAAAGGGTGATGTGGCCGCACTGGCTGACAATCTTATTATTGCTTTTTCAACGACTGTACTGGGATTGTTCGTAGGGAGTGTCGGTTATGTGATGACCCTTATCCGGAGGCGGTGGTACCAGTATGACCTGGAAGATATCGAGTATGTCCTTGAGAGCATGCTGGAGGATACATGAGATCAAAACGCACGGGCAGACGGAGAAAAGGATTGCTTGACCATGAGTCTGAGTCCAATCCATTGAGCGGTGTTGCCAATCTGTTCGATGTTGCCATGGTGTTTGCAGTTGCACTGCTGATCGCGCTTGTGATGTCCTATCACCTGCCCGAGATGCTTGACCCGGATGCAAGCTTTACTGTGGTCAAAAATCCAGGGGAGCCAGGCATGAAGATCATCGTGAAGGACGGAGTGACAATAGAGGTTATGAATATGACGGAAAATATTGCAGGCGGTGCGGGTGAGGAACTTGGTACGGCGTATAAGCTTGCGGATGGGAAAGTGATCTATGTGCCTGCGAACGGTACGGAGTGATATTTTTTTTTGAATGGTTGGGCAAGTAAACTTGAGTTGAGGTAAATAAAATTGATTAATGGATTAACAGGTGGATAATATGTGGAACAAACAGGTGGAAGGTGTGGGAAATGGTGTGGGTAAAATGAAAGTTTGCTCATTGGTTTTAACCGCATTGCTTATTCTGGTACTTGTACCAGTGGCATCGGCAGAAGAAAATGAACTGACATTTGTTATTGGAGCCGAGGATAACCATCAGTCTCTGATTAATGTACGTGTGACCACTCCGGTTAACATCTCAGTCTACACACCTGATGATGTGCCGGATCTTTCAAACAAGAGTGTTGTCTTCCTTGCTTCGCTAAATGACAGTACTCTTTCAAACCTCACCGTAAACAACAGTGCGATCATTTGTGGCTATAATCTCACGAACACTTCATTGATTAGTACTGAAGACAACAATCTCAGTAAGTATTGGGTGTACGGTGGAGATTCCAACATAGCTGACATGACCGCTTACATGGACTACCACTTCCTTGGTAATTCTTCCAGGAGCTACGATCTTCCAGTACCTCCGGCAGACCGGATCAACATGACCTTTGTTACAGGATACTCGGGCGTCAAAAACAGTTTGCTGCTTGCAAACGATGATGCGTTGATAAGCAAGTACGCAAGGGTCAATGTTGTGGAGACACATGAAGACCAGATGCCTGATAGTCTGCTGACGGAAGACATCATTGTTCTTGTGATGATAGGTCCTGACTGGTTAACTCCTGTGAAGGACAAATCAACAAATGCCATAAACCAGAACAACGCTACTGTGGTGGTTTTGCAGACCACTGTCCTTAGCGGTCTTAGTACGATCAACGAATCGTCGTCAGAGTATACTACTATTGGTAAATTCTGGGAGTATAGAGGCGATGAGAACATGCGTCGTCTTGTAACGTTCCTTGCTGCAACGTACAAAGATGCACCTCTTGATATACAAGACCCAGTCAAAAGAGATGTTTATGGTTTTTATCATCCGGAAGCTCCAGAGATATTCCAGACTACAGAAGAATACCTTGAGTGGTATGAGTCAATAGACAGGTACAACCCGGATAACATTACAATAGGAATACTTGGATACCAGGTCCCTTCCGATTCACTGCATTCTAAGGTAGAGGACGCTTTGATCTACGAATGTGAATCACGGGGCTCCAATGCGATGTATGCTTCATTTTATAGCAAGGATCCAAATGCTACAACATATTTCGTGCTTAATGACACTGCTATTGTAGATGCGGTTATTTCTCTCAGAAGTTATTCCCTTGGAAACCCCACGCACCCCATTACTACTGAAGATGTGATTAAATTCTTAAAATATCTAAATGTACCTGTTTTGCATGGCACAAACTGTTATTATAGCGTAGATGGGGTATATAAAGCCGGTACTGAAGAAGGTTGGCAGAACAGCAGTGTCGGTCTTTCTTCAGGCGATATTGCCCGTAATGTAGTATTACCTGAATTTGATGGTATCTTCGATCCAATTATTCTAAGTTGGAAAACTGAAGACTTAGACGGAAACGTATACAATGCCGATCCAGTTGATGACCATGTGGATTGGTTGGTCTCTTGCAGCATAAATCATGCAGAGCTGAGATATATTCCAAATTCTGAAAAGAAGGTTGCAATCATTTACTATAACCATGGTGGAGACAAAAATAACTTCCACGCAATCTATCTGGATGTTCCTGAGAGTCTCGGGAATCTTGTCAATGCCATGAATGCTTCAGGATACAATATTGGTAACAAAACTGTTCCAAATGAGACCGAACTTATTGACCTGATGATCAGTCAGGGTAGGAATATCGGTACATGGGCACCTGGTGAGCTTGAAAAGATGGTAGCTTCCGGTGACGTGATACTCTGGCCGCAGGAAGAATACATGAAATGGTTCAATGCCCTGCCGGCTGAAAATCAGGAAGCTGTCATCGATCAGTGGGGCCTGGCTCCTGGTGAGATCATGACCTATACCAATAAATCCGGCAGTTACTTTGTATTTCCATGCATCAAGTTTGGTAATGTGATACTTGGACCTCAGCCTACCCGTGGATGGAGTCAGAACAACGATGCACTCTACCATAACACGGAACTTGTACCACATCATCAGTATATTGCCTACTACTTCTGGCTTCAGCATGAGTACGAAGCTGATGCCATCATGCATTTCGGAACACACAGCACACAGGAATGGCTACCTGGTAAACAGGTCGCTCTATCCAGATACGACTGGCCTGCTGTGATGGTGGCCGATATGCCTGTTGTCTATCCTTATATCATGGATGATGTGGGTGAAGGGATCCAGGCAAAACGGCGTGGAAATGCACTTATTGTGGATCATCTGACATCTGCAATAATAGAAGCCGGATTGTATGGAGGATTTGTCAACATATCTGATTACATCACCCAGTATAACGATGTAAGTATTGGACCAGCGATAAAAGCCGTAAACAAAAACCTCATAATTCAGGAATATGCAGAACTTGACCTTGTAGATGCTCTAGGTGTAGATGCCCAATATTTAAGCAGCACCAATGAGACCCAGTTCGACGATTTCCTGGAAGACACCCTTGAACGTTATCTGGAATCAATTAAAACAGAAAGTATGCCGTACGGTATGCACGTGATTGGAGAATATCCTCCAGAAGAACAAACTGTGGGCATGGTGCGCTTGATGCTCGGAAGTGGCTACACTAATACTGTAGGATCCATAAGCAATTCTACTAATGCATCCATTCTGTTGCTGGAAGAAGTGCTCTTAAACGGCACATCTGTTACCTATGCCCAGAACCAGACACTTGGAGCAACTGATGCTAATGTCACAGCATATCTCAATGAAGGTCTTGTCCACTACCAGAATATTCAGGACAGTATACGGGAGATTCCCAACATCCTGCGTGCCATGAACGGTGAATATATAGAACCAAAAAGTGGAAATGATCCGATAAGAAGTCCAGATTCACTGCCAACGGGTATTAATTTCTATTCACTTGATCCCCGTTTTGTACCAGGCAAGGCTGAATGGCTAACCGGAATGAAGCTTGCAAATCAGACGCTGGAAATGTATATGGAAGACCACAACGGTTCGTATCCGGACAAGGTTGCTTTTGTGTGTTTTTCAACAGAGTTGATACGTCATAGAGGCGTGACAGAATCAGAAATCCTTTACCTCCTTGGTATTGAACCTGCTTGGGATAGTAAAGGCAGAATTAAACTCTCTGAATTCCGTATCATCTCTGAAGAAGAACTTGGAAGGCCAAGGATTGATATTCTCCTTACTACATCCGGACTGTACCGTGATATGTATCCTGACAAGATAATGATGATAGACTATGCTGTACGGCTTGCTGCCAATGCACAGAACTCTACATACCTCAACTACGTAAAGCAGAATTCTGAGGAGATATATCAGCAGTTGATCGCTTTAAACTATACTGAAGAAGACGCAAAGAGATTATCTGAATCCAGAGTAGTTAGCAGGCAGCCGGGTGTATATGGTACAGGACTTGAAGATGCACTACCTGCAAGTAACACATGGGATGATGAATCTGTGGTAGCAGATCTCTACATAAAGAATCTTGGCAATTTCTATGGAGAGGGGATGTGGGGCGAATCCAACGTCGATCTGTTCAAGAAAATGCTTAACGGAGTGGATGTGGTTGTTCAATCTCATTCCAGCAACCAGTTAGGTCTTATGGACAACGATGATTTCCCGGTATGGAATGGAGGACTTGCCCTTGCTGTTCGGGAAGTATCTGGTGCCACTCCTGATATGTATATAAGTAACCTCGTTAATCCGGACAATATGATGGTGGAAACATTAAGTGAGGTGTTAAACCGTGAGATGTACGCTCGTTACTTTAATCCTAGTTGGATAGAAGGGATGATGGAGGCTGGTTTCTCAGGCGCTCAGGAGATGGACCATTTTGTAGAATACCTCTGGTTATGGGAATCTACAGTACCGGACATCGTTTCGGATGCAAACTGGGATAGAATATATGAGACATATTTCCTGGACTCACATAACCTTGGACTGGATGAATTCTTTGCAGAATCAAATCCGTACGCACGCCAGTCCATGGCCGCTAGAATGTTAGAGACCGATAGGAAAGGCTACTGGGACGCCTCCGATGAGATGATCCAGAGCCTCGTACGCGAATACGTAGAATCTGTAGTCGAGAACGGCGTCACCTGCTGCCACCACACCTGCGGAAATCCACTGCTGGATGAATACATCAGCGGCATGCTATCTGTTCCAGGTCTCAGTGCAGAAGACGCCGAAAAGTACCGCCAGCTGATGGATGAAGCCACCGGACGGGAACAACCTGCGACCGAGACAGTTGTTGACGACAGCAGTAGTAGCGCATGGCGGAGGCTTCATGATAGCGGAACTGGCAATGAGAGCACGGATGCAGGTGCAGGCGCTGGTATGGATGCAGAGTTGAAGCAGGATACAGGTGCCGGCGGCGAAGGTGTAAGTAATCCTGCCGATTACGTGGAAGGATACGAGATGCAGGATGAGAGCGCTCAGCCATCAGATGCGGGACCGATGTCATTCTCAGGGGCTGATCTTCTGGGAATGCTGCTCGTGGTGCTGGCAGCCGGCGCTATCTACATAGGCTTCAGGAGGCGGGGGGGTTAGACCTCCTGCCGCCGTATTTGATTTTTTTTTGGTTATTTAGACAAGTGAACTTGAATTAAAACAGATAAACTTAAGTTGAAGTTGTGTAATTATAAATAAAGTGGAATAAAAAACAATAAAATGTTTGACATCCCGGTCCTGCTGCCAGGCAAATAAGCCGGGATGTCATGCACATTGTCAAGGTGAACAACATGCATAAAATTAAAAGTAGTTTATTGGTTTTAAGTGCATTGCTTATTTTAGTCTTTGCACAAGTTGTATCGGCAGAAGAAATAACAATGGAACTGGTTGCAAACACCACAAGTGATGCCTATGGAGATTACACCTTTATTGATATTCCAAATGGAAATTACCAGCTTGTTGCCCTGAAATATACCCCTGCCATGGGTGGTGCATGGGTTATGGCCGAATCCGATGTTGCGATCGAGAATGGTACGGATATCGTCAATGCTGATTTGACACTTGGCTTTGCAGATCCCGGTGTACAGGATCCAGTATTATCTTTATTGGAAAGAGCTTCCATTTCCGGAAAGACCCTTTCGACACCAATGGGAGGTCCTGCACAAAATTATTCTTATGTACCCGTTGTGCTTAAAACCGAATCCGGACTGGTTGCAAACACAACCAGTGATGCCTATGGAGATTACATATTTACCGATATTCCAAATGGAAATTACCAGCTTGTTGCCCTTAAATACACCCCTGCCATGGGTGGTGCATGGGTTATGGCCGAATCCGATGTTGCGATCGAGAATGGTACGGATATCGTCAACGCGAATTTGACACTTGGCTTTGCAGATCCCGGTGCACAGGATCTAGTATTATCTTTATTGGAAAGAGCTTCCATTTCCGGAAAGACCCTTTCGACACCAATGGGAGGTCCTGCACAAAATTATTTTGATGTACCCGTTGTGCTTAAAACCGAATCCGGACTGGTTGCAAACACAACCAGTGATGCCTATGGAGATTACATATTTACCGATATTCCAAACGGTAATTACCAGCTTGTTGCCCTTAAATATACCTCTGCCATGGGTGGTGCATGGGTTATGGCCGAATCCGATGTTGCGATCGAGAATGGTACGGATATCGTCAAAGCGAACTTGACACTAAGGAATGTGGTAAGTCTCTTGAAATTTTCCTCCGAGTCATACTTGAAATACTCATTGATATCAGAATATTCCAGGTCTGAAAGGTTCACATTGTGCAATGAATAAGACTGGACCAGATCTCCCACACTAATGACATGGGCACCGTTGGCCTTTGCGTCGTTGACAGTAGGAGTGATGGTTTCAATTACCGGTGCAGCCAGGTCTCTCATCACCACAATGTCTTTGTCACTAAGATCAAAACTCAGTTCTTCATTGGACCTGCCAAAATATGTACTGATATTAATCATATCAGAAACAGCGGGGTCGGAAGCGACATTATTCATGGTGATAATGGAACTGTCTCTGGAAAAAACAAAAGCTACTTCCAATTTTTCAGAAGCAGGAACTCCACTGCCATAGAAACTGTCATTCATGTAACGTATGAGAGTTTTTACATTGTGGTAGCCTCCTGCTTCCCATAACCCTGTGATATTCGAATCGTTGACATTCCCATAGTCATGGGTTTCGGGAAGATCGTAAGAAACGATGTGGGCACTGTGGTTTAAAGTATTGTTGAGATTCTGCAGTGTTCCTGCATCAAGGGAAGAAAGGAAGATAACATTCTCTGCACTGAAATTCGTACTATTTGCCTCGGTTGCATTGTAAAAACTTATGTTTATATCCAGATATCCAGAAGTAATTATATTCTCAAGTGGATCCCTGTTATGATCTGTTCCCAACACAAAACTAATTGAGTTATTTTCTTCTGCCGATACTACCGATACAAGCATCACAATAAGCAATACACTTAAAACCAATGAGCAAATGTTCATTTTTCCCACACCATTTCCCATACCATTCACCTGTTTTTTCCACATATTATTCACCTGTTAATCCACTAAGCAATTTTATTTACCTTAACTCAAATTCACTTGTCTAAATAACCAAAAAAAAATCAAATACGGCGGCAGGAGGTCTAACCCCCCCGCCCCCTGAAGCCTATGTAGATAGCGCCGGCTGCCAGCACCACGAGCAGCATTCCCAGAAGATCAGCCCCTGAGAATGACATTGGTCCCGCATCTGATGGCCGGGCGCTCTCATCCTGCATCTCGTATCCTTCCACGTAATTGCTCGCACCTTCGCCACCTGCACCTGCTTCCGGCAGCAACTCTGTATCCATACCAGCGCCTGCACCTGCATCCGTGCTTTCATTACCAGTTCCGCTATCATTAAGCCTCCGCCATGCGCTACTACTGCTGTCGTCAACAACGGTCTCGGTCGCAGGTTGTTCCATTTGTAGCCCGGTGGCTTCATCCATCAGCTGGCGGTACTTTTCAATATCCTCTGCACTGAGACCGGGAATAGACATCAAGCCACTGATGTATTCATCGAGCATCGGGTTCCCGCAGGTGTGGTGACAGCAGGTGACGCCGTTGTCTGCTACTGATTCTATGTATTCGCGCACAAGGTTTTCAACCACGTTTGGATCCGATGGGGTCCAGTAGCCTTTGTGAACCGCTTCAAGCATTCTGGCGTTCATGGACTGGCGTGCCCATGGATTCTCCTCATCGAACCAGTCTTCCAGCCCGAGGTCATACTTATCCATGACATAAACATCATAGAACTCTTTCCACATATCGTCAGTGATCTCGTCAGGAAGCGTGACCGCCAGACCCCAGAAGTCCTCCAGCACACTATCGATCTCACTTGCTCCTGCATAATCATGTAGCATCATACCTTCGATCCATTTTGGATTAAAGTATTTGGCACGCAGATCCCTTGCAAGGAATTCAGCAAAGGTCTCTACCACCGCATGGTCCGGATCCTTGAGATTGACGATGTACATCTGCGGAGTCGTTCCGGAAACTTCCCTTACAGCCATACCAAATCCTCCGAAGAACTCATAGACATGGTCAAAGACCACGCTGCCACTGCCCCGGCCATCATTGCCGCTGCGGCTGAACAGGACGGCATCAGTATCAGAAAGCACCTGTCTGAAAACGTCGCCATCGAGATTACCCCATATACTGTCACCATATGCATAGCTCATGGAGTCAATGTAGAGATTGGCAAGTTTACTTTCCTCATCCCATGTACCACTGGCACTCACAGCCTCCCTGAATCCTCCAGCTCCCCAGCTTCCTTCATCGGGTCCGAATACCCTGCATCTTGATAGCCTCCTTGCCTCATCTTCGGTGTAGTTGTCAGTTTCCATCAGGGCAATATATATTACATCAGAATTCTCTTTGACATAATTGTCGTATGTGGAATTGTCTGCCTGGGCTGCCAGCCGTGCACCCCTGTCCATCAACTGGACCTGCCACTTCCAGTTGTCACGGTATATTCCGGTCATGGTGATCACAGCATCGATCCTGGGTCTTTTAAGTTCATCTTCCGGGATCAGCTCCACACCAATAACCTTTCCCATCGAATCCCATGTAGGTTTCACTCCCATCATGTAGAGTATCTCCGATTCCATGACACCTTTGTGCCTGAAAGATTCGCCAGACCACAGCACAAAACCAACCTTTCTGGGATAGTCGCCGTAGGTTTGGTTCCATTCGTCCAGGAATGCATCAACCAGTTTCGTACCGACATTCCATGATTCTTTTGTTGGAACAATGTTTGGATTGAATGCATAGAAGTTCTTTCCTGTGGGCAGGACCTCCGGACTTCTCAAGGGATCGTCGCCAAGAGCAGGCGGAATATATTTCCCATCCAGGGCATCGATCATCGCAGGGATCTCAATGATGCATCCCCTGATGTTCTCAGCATACCGGACAGCAAGGT
>Ga0255446_1037_pt1 | contig 10740 bp, 12 predicted proteins | sample ANMaggSSYBR02D10_FD_182661 | JGI IMG/M metagenome (GOLD analysis project Ga0255446, IMG submission 182661) | Sediment cell enrichment communities from methane seep in Santa Monica Basin, California, United Staets - ANME aggregate JGI... | ecosystem: Environmental > Aquatic > Marine > Cold seeps >...
CTACTTGTTTGACCATAAACATACCGCGTCCCATCCCCCCCAATCCTGAAATATGGATCACCAATGAACACACTTTCAACTTCGGATCTGGTTACGTTATGCCGCCACAGGATGTGTTTTTCATTTTCTTCATCCCACTGAAATTCTATTATTTTAATCAAAATGTTCCGCCTCATTCAGAAGTTCTCCAATCTCCCCCTCATCAGGAACGACTTGAATATTGTAATCATACTTGATCCTAACTGTCAATCCGTCATAAATATAATCTTGTCCTCTTTTCATCCTCTGTATAATCTTCTCTTCTTACAATTTCGCCCCACAGCCATGACAGAATTTTTCATTGGACTCACGCTCCTTACCGCAATTTGAACACTCAATATCACCTGCTACTAAATTTGATCGCTGGATTACGGAATCAGTTATTGGATTGTTTATTTTATCGCCTATATGTATATGTACTGTGCCATTGGTCGCAGGTTTCTCAATTGTTTCAGGCTTTCGCTTATATCGAAGAAGTAAACCGATTAATAGTAAAATAATTATTGTACTACCAATCAACACCCAGCCCGGGTGTATTGACAAAGTGCCAGAGGGGGTTGGGCTAAGTGGATTTCCAATTTCTATTATAACTGTAGGTTCCAGAGAAGTATATTTACGGACACGAACCCAATCTATATAATGGATTTCGCCACCCCATGAATATAATTGCAAATAGAGTTGATCATTTGGTATATTTTTTGTAACTGTTATTTTAGGATCATATTGCCGGAATGTCTCAATTTTTTCTGATGATCTTGTCATTCCGAGAACTTCAAAGGAAGTTGGGAATCTTTCGTTATTTGTATTCGAATGAAATATCTCATCATTAAGTGTTACCAAAAGCATTTCATCTGTATTTTCCCAGCTACCAAACTCAAATCTGTCGTTTGCATCAAGTATATTATAGTCATTCGTTGAACGCAGCAAGGACCTTGGCAGATTGCCAGTATCACTTACTTTTGAAAATGATTCGAAAATATGATCATATCCAAAGGCTTCGACCTTCTCAGATACAATACAATCACCATTTAAACTCAAAACACTATCAGAAACTGAAGGTTTTCCATAATTTATATGCCATTTCGATTCGTCTATTTCGGTCCCGTCAAAATCATCAAAGAAATCAAATGTTGCTTCGCCATTACTTACTTCGATTGCTGACGGATTGTTATAGTACATCAGCAATTTGGTTTCACCATTTGCCGGGATTCTTGGTACTTTTACCCAAATTATTGCTTTCTTGCTGCTGTAATCCCACTCTTCGATCCAGTGAGTGAGTTCCTTACCATTTTCATCTGCAAATCTTATGTCAATACCATCTGATTTTGCTTCAAGTGGGAAATTCGTTCCTGAAAGTGCTACAAGCACTTGAAAATCTACAAGGGTTTTTCCACTATTTTCCTGTACGTTTACTTCCTCATAGTCCTCCCACGATCCACCTCCTGAATTCGACAATGTAGGAGATGCCGCACCCGTGTTTATGAGACCTGCTATCAGCAGCAACGCAATTATCCCTATCGCAAAGGTGTGCACCGCAGAACGCATTCGTATTGTCATAATGTTTCACCTCTCACAATTTCGCTTCATACTCAAGGCAGTACTTTTAATTAGACCCAATCTTCCTACCGCCATTAGGGTGCTCCTTCACTATTGCATTTTCAGAATCTACGGCTACCATATCCATAAGGTTTGCATCTACTACCAACGCTACTTAACAAACTATGCTTTCGCAGCGATTCGAAATACCGATTCTTGATGAGATTCTATTTTTTTTACAGATATTTCTTCCACTGTTTTTTCTATGTATTCATCCGACTCTGCTGTTAAGTATTCCATGCCGCAGATTGTGCAAATATCTGCATCAACATTTTCAATTGCAATTAATCCTTGTTCAGATTCGGTGATAAAATTGGTTTTACTTCGTTCCATTTTTCCACCGCAATCAGGACATTTTTTTAATCTTGGCATATCTACCTCCTCTTTGTAAAGTCAATCCATTTATCCGGGTCTGGTTCATAAACTGTAATTATTGCTACAACCTCCTCATCAACAGCTACCACGACATGAATTGGTCTCATCTGTGATGTTTTTCCATATATCAGGTAGCTCGGCAGTGGTTTATCATCTAAGTATTCTTCAATTATCGCACCATTTTCAATAGCTTCTTTTACCTCCTTTATCTTTATATTCCGTTCTATCATTCTTTTTCTGGTATGCAACTTTACGTCGTAGTAACCATTTTTAATAAATTTCTTAATGCGTTCAAACATATTTGACTCCATCCTTTGTGTTATAATTTCGCCCCGCACTCAAGGCAGAACTTCTCATTAGCTTCCACTTCCCTGCCACATTCGGGACACTTTGCCCTGCTGCCGAGGTCGATGTTCGAGCGCTGGATGATGTTGTCTTTTATTTCGGTCTTGTGTACATGATACTGGATTATCCCCTCGTCTATGAATATCTTGATGTCAAGCCTTTTTTCAATCTCATCAAGTATCCTGTGATAGAAACCTGTCAGGGCTTCCTCTTTTTCGGCCCATGCCTTCAGTATCATCCTGGATTTGCGCCCGCCCACTACCTCAATATAGGCGGCATAGTGCAGTCCGGCAGCACCTTCGGCATAGAACATGCCCACACCTGTGAATAACTGGGGTGTAGATGTGATCTCCGGCGGTATCATGTACATGCTCATATCTTTCAGTACACGGGTGGCTATATTGAATAGGTTCTCTGCCGGGATGTCAAGGTCTTTGGTGTTCTCTTCTGCTTTTATCAGTTCTTCGGTGGCGTTTCTCCATCCGTCTTCGTCTATCTCTTTTCTTTTCAGAACAGGGCAGACAATGCTTATTATCTTCTTTTTGATGTCAACATCCTGGCGCTTTTTGGTGCCATAGTCGTAGTAGTTCATCCGGCCTGATACGGCGCAGTCTCCGCATTCGCCAGTTGGGCGGATATCGAAGGTGACGGTTTTACTTTCACCAGGTTCAAGCATTGGGATGGATTTTTCTTTTTGGGTGAGCATGAAGACATCAGGAACGAAAAGCTGGATTTTTATGTCGCTGATGGGTTCAGGGGTCTGGTTTATTATTTTAACTTTGTACTGGATAGTTGCGCCTTTGTACTGGAATGCTGATTTAATGTCGATGGTGCCTTTATCTTTTGGTTTTTGTATGGTAGCTGCTGTTGTGGTCAGCGGAGTGGTTTCTTTTGCTGAAGGTTGTGTGATTTTAGGTGGAGGTGACGAATTAGAATTACTGGCAGAATCTGCAGATTTTTTTCGTCCTTTAATTATGAAAATAAGCGTCAAGATTATAAACACAACTATTATTGGTAGAGTGGTATTATTCTTTTCATAAGAAATACCTTTATCGTATGTAGGCGAAGAGGTTTGCTCTTCAGTAACAGCGGCAGTGGGATGAGAAATAATTATACTTTCTAAATTTTCAGATATATATGATGTATGACTTGAACTTACTGTTACAGACTTGGAAATGTCGTTATAGCCTGACTTTGTAATTTTAATCACATGTGAACCAGTAGGAACATTAGATAGAGTTGTTGGCGTAGTTCCTTTGAATGTTCCATCAAGATAAACGTTAGCACTACTTGGATTTGAAGATACTTTAATAGAACCTGAATGAAGACTTAAACTTTCAGAAACAGTTGTAGTTCGACCTGAACTTACAGTAACAGTTCTTGAAATATCATTATAACCAGACTTTGACAATTTAATTGTATGAGAACCAATCGGAACATTTTGAATAGTTAATGGGGTAGTCCCTTTAAATGAGTTATCAAGATAAACATTAGAACTGCTTGGTGTGCTAGAAATCGAAATAGAACCGTATGAATTTATAATGTAAAATGTTTTTGTGGTCGATGTATGAAAAGGTCCATATGTAGCTATATTGAGTAAGTCCATTTCATAATATTCCACGGTTATTTGTATAGTCCTACTACCCACTGAGGCAGTTTCTAAAGTGTTGATTGGAAATGAAAATGAAATAGATGAGCTCTTGTCAATTCTTGAGGCCGTTTTAGACGTTTCTGGTAATGATATACCATTATTTGGTGAAATACCTACAAAAACAGTTGGATTTTTTACCCAGTCGTCCCCACTTACTTCAGAAACCACTATAGTTAAAATCGCCGAATCACCGGCTTCGATTTGAGAATTTGAAATGCTAGCTGATACTTGAACTTCTGGTGTTCCTGCTTCAACAACAAATATATTATTGAAGAAAATCAATGAAAATAAACAAAAAATCCATATTAAATGTGTTATGTAATCACCAACTTCATTTAGTTATCTTTAATATAATTGCTGTAATCTATTTTATTCTTTCGATTGTGCAATTAAAATATTAATTTTACAAAATCCAATCATAATTAATATTACAAAACCCAAGTAGTAGAATAATATGATAGATACAATTGCAATTTACTGTAGTTTATTTTTTACTAGTTTTTTAGCTTCAACTATCATACCATTGGGTTCTGAAGGGGTGGTGGTCTATACGATAATGAAAGGTCATAATATAGTATCGGTTGTTGTTATTGCATCAATTGGGAATTATCTTGGTGCATGCACTACTTATATACTAGGTTATATTGGGCGTCAAAAGACTCTTGAAAAGTATCTGAAAATTAATCAGGTGGATTTTGCAAGAGCTGAGAAATTATTCACAAAGTATGGGTCGCCTGTGCTATTATTTACATGGCTTCCAATAGTAGGAGACGCATTAGCAGCTATTGGAGGTATTTTCAAACTTAATTTTTTACTTTTCTCAATATATGTGTTCACTGGAAAATTTATTCGATATTTGGCTGTTGCTTATTTTGCGGGAATAATATGATAAATTGCTTTATACATGACTTTCGGCTCAGAAACGGGTTAAATTAGAGAACTTTTAAATATAGTAACTTCCTTTATTAATTCATGACTGAAATAAATCATGAGATTTTTTAATTTGTTCTGGAAATGCTAGGGCCGCATATATAGTTTGCGAAATACATAAGTAGTGATAAGTAGTAATCAGAAAATAATAAAAAGTCTCAGATTTGAATGGGCGCAGGTATAATTTCAAACTTCTCTAATTTAAAGCGTTACTATATACCCATATAGCCGAAACTCATGTTATATCTTGCCAAGCAGTTCTTTTTGCTTTTTTTATAATCTAAGTTCAAAATTTTTAAGCACATGGCTAGGACTTTTCAATCACTCCTTTTTATTCCGTTCAATTTGAGTATTATCTCCTCTTTTCACATCTTCCCCCCACACTCCCCACAGAACTTCGCCTGCACTGGCACCATAGCCCCACAGTTCGGACACTTCCTTGCCTTTGCACCTGGACCTGTCCCTGCCGATATCGGCTTGGCTGCATCCATCAACTTAGCATCCAGTTCCTGCCTGCGGTAGGCATCCCCGCGCTCCCTGTCCTCAATCTCCTTAATGAACTCGACCTTATCGTCCCTCGCCTTAACCTCGCTCTCCCGCACCTTTGCCAGTGCTTCGATTTGTGCCGCCGAAAGATTACTCAACTTACGACCCTATCCTCTGTTCCATACTCTTTGCACCATCAAAAACTTCGTGCAGACTCAATCCCTCTGTCTTCTCCTGAAGTTCTTTGGTAGCATCTTCGAGCCTTGGAGTGATGGCCTGAAGATAGATCAGGTACTCTTCCGCATTCAACTCCTGCTTCAGTATCGTAAATGCCTTTTCCATAACGTCTGTACTTTTTTTAATAGATATCGCTCCAGCTATGTTATACCATCTCCGTTGGACTTTTAACTGCTATGTTGTACATGGATAATCACAAGCATTTTAATATTTTGTTCCATCAGTATCGGTCATTATCAGCCGCTTCCCGCACGCCCCACAGAACTTCGCCTGCACCGGCACCATAGCCCCGCAGTGTGGACACTTCCTCACCTTTGCACCTGCCCCTGCACTTAACCCTGCCGATACCGGCTTGGCCGCATCCATCAATTTAGCATCCAGTTCCTGCCTGCGGTATGCATCCTCGCGCTCCCTGTCCTCAATCCCCTTCATGAACTCAACCTTATCCTCTCTCGCCTTAACCTCACTCTCCCTCACCTTAGCCAGCGCCTCGATCTGGGCAGCCGATAGATTGCTCAACTCACGCCCCTCACTTATAGTCTTAGCAGCATCGGCACCGCCCGCCTCAGTAACAGTCTTCATATAATCCATATCCCGGCCGTGCTCCCTGTCCTTCATATCCTGCTCAACCTCAAGCCCGGCACGCATACCCCTGGCCTTGGAAAGGTGCATCTCTTCCTTCAACTTAAGCGCTTCCCTGGCTGCCCTTATGTCGTCTTCATCTTCACGGCGCTCCCTTTCACGCCGTGCCTCGACCTCTTTCAATTCCTGCTCCCGCCTAAAATCCTCTTCAACAGATATGGGCGCATGTTTGGCCCGTACTCCAGCCACATCCACCCTGCCTTCCCCTTCCAATGCACCTTCTTTTGAGAGAATATCAAGTTCGGCAAGTTCTTCCCCTGTCTGGAACTCCTGGTGAGCTTCAAGCACAGTCTTGTATTCGCTAAGGTCCCACTCAGCAGTATGTTTCAACAGTTCCAGGCCCCACATATCCAGTGTCTCTTCAAGCTGGGTTTCCAGTTCATCTTCGATTTTGATCTGCAGGTCCCGGTTGCCGTATATGTCTTCCATAGGCATGCGGCTAACCTCAGGTTCAAGCACCCGTGTCAATACCTCGCTTTGCAGGCGTGTGTAAATATCCTCGATTCCAAGGGCACGTTCACCTTTCTTATCAGTAGTTGAATAAGCATATACCATTGAAAAGAAGCGTTTTATATCCCCGATCCTGAAACGAATTAATCCGCTGCAACCAAGTTTCTGTTTATCTGCCGTCCAGAGTTCACCCATGTTCCAGTTAAGGTCTTTAGGCGAAGTGTCCATTATGACTACATCCACGTCCTTGAAAAAATTCCCGGGTTTCAGCAATCCTCCGACACGGATCTTCCCGCTGTCAAGTACATCTGTTACCTCGCCGTCCTTGACTATCACAGCTTTTTCATTGGGCTGGATGATCAGGTCCTTTTTAAGGATACCACCCACCTGGTTTTTCGGTATATTCCTGGCAATATCACTTACATCTCGCAACCATTTCTGGGCCATACTCTGTAAACCTCCTTAGCATTACTAATGGAAAATATTATATATAATGTTTTCTATTGTATACAATTGAAGACACGGAGGTAGTCACATAACCATAAGATCACATGCAATCAGTGCAAGGGTGTCCGAGGACCTGAAAAATTACCTCGATGCTCTTGTCGAACGCGGAATGGCAATAAACACCTCTGAGGCTGTCAAGATATGTATCAGGTATGCTAAACAAAAAAAGATGGAGGAGGAACTTTAAATGGGACTGCTGAGTAAAAAGATATCACCGGATGAACTGAAGACAAAATTGTCTATCCATGAGCAGCGGCTCACGGCCAGGGAAAATGAGCTAAAGAAAAAGAAGGACAGAGCCAGGGATGAATCAAAACAGGCCCTTGCGTCCGGTAACGACAGGGAGTACAGAGTATCTTCAAGAAGGTACAGCATGCTTGACGGCCAGGTAGGCACCATCAGCAATATGGTGGAGATGGCACAGAGCATGACCGATGTCATAGAAATGCAGCAGGGTCTGAAAGAAGTAGTGGAGATCGGGAACGACCTGGGTAAATACCAGAAGCAGCTGGGTATCAATACTGGACAGCTTGAAGGTGCTATCACTAACATCAGAACAAGCATGGAGAAGGTCAACGTTGCTACCAGCACCATGACCTCGGCTATGGATGCGGCTATGAGCGGTGGCCAGGAACTGACTGATGTGCAGGATAGTTTGAGAGCCGAACTGATGGCTGAGATCGAAGGTGATTCAGTCGACAAGCAGGAACTGGACAAGCAGATCAAGGAAGAGTTGAAGCAGTAAATATTTCAGAGACTTTTTAATTTATTCTGATCAAGTATGATAAATGGATCATGGCAAAGAAGATCAACCACAGAGAGCACAGAGCGTTATTGTTTTCTCTGTGTTCTCTGTGCACTCTGTGGTTATAAACCGTTCCAGGAAATAATAAAAAGTCTCATATTTCAGTGCAAATGCATAATTTTGCTCCCTGAAAAGGAAAGTGGTCTATGGCAAGCGATATTGACTTAGATAATGAAATGTCTGTAACATCCAGACAGATTATCCGGATGTTAAGTTCATGTGACAAGGACTATATTATTGATATTCCAACCATATTGATCAACAATGCAGATAGAATTGATTTTAATGAACTGATCAATACTGCTTTCGAAGCTGGATTAGGTTACAGTTTACTTGCACTTATCGACGTGGCAAATAAATTGGAGCACAATGATGCTTTTTTCAAGGTGCTGTCCCGGCAGTATCCTCCTAACATTGAGGGGAATGTAATTGAGGATAATATTTTTCCAGTCCATAAGTTCAGGCAGTTGATAAAGCGGTCTTTTTTAGAGAGGATAGAGGAGCGGTGGAATGTTCGTATCGCTTTCACTTTTGATGATTTTTATAAGGTGTACCGTGATTATCATCTGCTGCCTGTGCATGGTGAAGGGTTAAGGAAATATTTTGGTGATATTATTGAGATTTAGGACATGGGAGAGTGTTAAACAGGAACTGGGTGTTATCTGTGGAAACCTTAAGGATGAGCAGCGCATAATTACAGTTGGGGGTACGGCACTGTTATATCATGGATTGAAGAAATCTACAAGGGATCTTGACTTTGTGTTTACTACCCAGGGAGAATGTTACTGGTTTGCCGAAGCTCTTTCAGCTCAGGGGTTTGAGGTCAGGAAAAGTGCAAATGTATGGAGGTTTATCGATTTAAAGAGGAATCTGTATATTGATATCTCATATGGTACTGTAGGTGATGTTGCTCTTACACAGTCTATGTTTGCAAGGCTGATCGAAGAGCAGATCAATGGTTTTAGTATATGGATCGTGTCACTAACTGACCTTTTTATTATGAAGGCATGCCATTCGGTTACTACGTCTGAGACTGATGCGATAGGGGATGCTCTGAGGATTGTTGAGCGGGTTGATATGGATGAGGTGGAGGAGGAACTTGAGTATCAGAGCGAAACTGTGAGGGAAAAGGTTGAGATGTTTAGGAAAGAGTTTATCCAAATATAAAAATTCTGCATTGAAATTGTTAAATAGTTAATTATAAAAACAAAGTATTATCGCGATAAAAATACACAATATGTATATTTTAAAGTAGATACAATGTCAAAATCGTTAGAATAATTAAAAACTTGTTGAAGTGAAAAAATGACAAAAAATACTTTTATCAAAGAAATATGGATCTCTTTTAAATATGGACTGTCAAATAAAAAAGGCGGTTTTTGGGGAGTAATATTTCTATTATATACGGCAATTTGGATATTATTCGCACCATTCATAATTTATTTTTCAATTAATTATTTTTTGAATGGTGTTATTGACGTCTCCCTTTTTTCAACTTTAATAATAGTGTTAATCTTAGCCCCTTATTTACCTATTTATTTTGCGTGGGAATTAAATGATAAAAAACAGAATAAGGAATTAATACAAATTAATACACAAAAGCCATTGAATAAAACTAAAGGAATAAAATCTGCTGAAGCTTCCCACAAGACTCCTAACTTTTCTCAGCAAACAAATAAATATATAAAATATATGGATAGAATTTTGCAAAATGAAAATGTTCTTGATGCAATATCGGGCAAAAAAAAGACAGATAAAGAAAGTGATATGTCAACTAGTGCATCAGTCTTTTGTATATAACTATCATTGTCCTTAGCATTGAGTCCAATATCCGAACGTCGCATAATGCTATCTTCTACAACAACATCTCCTATACATTTACCATCAATATCGCAATAACTCAAAAGATTACTTCGTTGTATGATGGAATCCTCGATTGATACATTAATCACTTGATTTACATTATTTTTCCCCGCGATTTTGTCTTCAATTGAAGTAAACAATTCACGTCCCAGTTCTGCCAGAAGCCCTGTTAATGATTCTGCTGTTTGTGTTGCTGCAAAAAGTTCAATGCTTTTATTTTCACTTGAAATCGTGATCATAATCACAATATTATGGTTGTTAACTTTAGTGTTTCCATAATACCACATCTCACAAGTTTTGCCATCTTTGGTATAGAGTGAACGAATATGTTTTACGTCGTGTTTTTGAATAACTTCACGTGAGATGGTTTTTAGAGAATCAATATCAAAACCAGTTTGAATTTGATAGATCTTACTATCACTATGTAGTAATTTTTCAACGAACTCTTTCAATCTTCCAATGTTGATGTCAGAATCTGTTTTCATAATTGGACAAACTACACTGATACTCTTTGGTTTCATCCAAGTTGTTTGAATCTGTCCTTTTACATCACTGTAATTCATCAGGCATTTAATTTCTGTTCCCTTGGAGCACATCAATGGGTCAAAGTAAATTGCAACGCTTTTTGATGAACCACTATTGATGTTTCCTAATATTATTTTCCCATTCTTTATTGGATAGTCTGGTTCGTGCCTATCTTTTCTTAATAATACTTCATCAAAATAAAAATCGAGAGCTACATCATTAATTACAAGTACAGTCGTATTGGTAATAGCCATTTTTAATCGGATAAAGCCTTGGTAGAATTCCGTTT
>Ga0255446_1041_pt1 | contig 10515 bp, 12 predicted proteins | sample ANMaggSSYBR02D10_FD_182661 | JGI IMG/M metagenome (GOLD analysis project Ga0255446, IMG submission 182661) | Sediment cell enrichment communities from methane seep in Santa Monica Basin, California, United Staets - ANME aggregate JGI... | ecosystem: Environmental > Aquatic > Marine > Cold seeps >...
AATCCTTCTTTAAAAGGTTGCTCAGGCTTCAAAAAAACATATTTTGTATGCGTTGTACTCTTGCGATATCTTGGAATTGATGTGTAAGTTACATCAAAAGCAGGAAGAAAATACCTCAACACCACTTCCAATCTAGAATCCTGAAACTTTTTATTATTTTCTGATTACACTTATTAATCAGTTCTGTTAACCGCAGATGAACGCAGATAAACGCAGATACTGCATGCTAAATCTGCGTTCATTTGCGTTCATCTGCGGTTCGTTATAGTTCAAAAGACCAGAAGAAAATAAAAAGTCTCAGAATCCTTAGGAAAATGTTCTTGAACTTTAGGTAAGATTATTGCCATCTTTTCATCCTAACCATAAGAGTATTCAAAATATTTATGACTTTCTAAATAGGGCTCTGTAAAAATCCTCCATCACAGCCAGCCCACCCATGAACAGCTCCCGTATGCTGTCGATAGTATGACTCAACGGATTCACCATTGCCAACATCCTCAGCCACTCAGGCATTTTATCATACGGCATGAGCACATTGCTTGCAAAGAAAAGCGGCATGTAGGCTGAAGCGTTCATACTAAAAACAATGTAGCATCCCGCCGTAGGCGGCGCGTTCCACCGTACTAATCCACTACAACAACAGCAATTCTCAAATAAACAAATACGCTGCGCACCGTCTGCCGCGATGTTTGGCTGGAGCGGGCGCGCTGCTTCTTGCTTACATTAAAAGATCGAAGGGGCGGTGGGCGGTGTACGCTTCGTGAAGTGGCAGTAACATCAAAAATATCTTTGCACCTTGCCACTTCGCACAACTCCACGTAGCCAGATACACTCTGTTATTTGAAGTGACGGTCGTCTGTTGGAATTGCTTGCTCCCTCACAGACAATAATCCTCGTCATCGAACATGACACAATATGCATCCTTTTCACTTATGCAACGAGTCGGACATATTCCACAAAAACTGAGTTGTTCATCCCACACTTTTGAAATTACATCAAGTATTTTATTGACCAGTCTATCATTAAAAGTTGGAAAATACAATTCAACCATTTCATATGAAATGTATACAGTGTCGATTTTACCAGCTAGTTTTTGTAGGACAATATCCTTCATCTTCTTTGAGATATAGATTGAAAACTCAGCAATGCCTTCGTCATCGATTTTATGCTTCTTTAGTCGCCTCCCAAGATCCTTCTTAATCTCGTCAAATAAACCAACAGCTATCTCAAAACAGAACCAGTTTAGTTTTGTTTTCTCATGTTCAGACGAATAAAAGGATGTTGGTTTTATCACGCTGTATTCGAATACTTCTTCTTCAGTTTTCAGTGTTATCACCATCTTTGGTTATTTGTCTGATTTAAAATATTATTTTCACCGTTTTAATATATAGGGGACATAATCTACAAACTGCACAACACCAGCCATGCTGGAATAAGTAGGATTTCCATCCCGTTTACATCCCACACATCGGCCTTATCTTTGGTGATGACAATCCCGGTCTGTATTTGTTGATATTCCATAAACGATATCAGACCGGGAAAATCGTCCCTGCGGATCGTGTTAGCAAATTTTACTTCAACAGGAACTGGAGATCTTCCCGAACCTATCACAAAGTCCACTTCGTATTTTTCTTTCCAGTAAGATATCCTTGGGTTCAATAATCCAGTAGATGCTTTCAGGTAATTGACCAGGTGTGCAGCCACAACGGTTTCTATATTTTTTGATATATCCTGGTCGGTTAGTATGGTTGTATAGTTCAAAGCTGCAGTGAACCCTGGGTCAATAGTATAGAATTTTTTATTCCTGCGCGCACGTTTTGATATGTTCATTGTATAATAATTACATATTATTATAAGCCCTGCAGCTTCCAGGTAATGCAAGTACTGGCGCACGGTCTCGATCCTGATATTGAATATCTTACCTAACGAGGCATAGCTTAAAGGAAGTGTGGTCTTTTCTGCGATTAAAAAAAGCAGGTCTTCGAGTATGGATGGGTCCCTTACTTCGTATCTGGAAAGTATGTCCTTATATAGGATAAGACTGACATAATTCAACCTTAAATAGTTCTGCCACTGTATGATATTGTATTCATAAGCGAACTGCGCAGGAAAACCTCCAAAAAGTAAGTATTTTTTAAGGAAGGGTTCAATGGTCCGCTTTAATGCCAGGAGTCTGACCTCATCCCATGATTGAATAATTGTTTTCATTTCCTTTAGATCATGTTGAATTGAAAGTCCGTCTATTTCGCTGTCCTGAACTCCATTTTTCAAAATAAATTCCCTGAAAGAGAAGGGTGATACTGACTTGAATTCAAACCTGCCTACTCCTGATTCGGCAGAATCTTTCAACAGCAGGGTTGAGGACGAACCAGTAGCCAGATATTTATCACCTGTCTGGGTGTCGATGAGTGTTTTCAAATTAACAGCCCAGTCAGGGTCATAATGGACTTCATCAAAAAAAATAATAACATTTACCTTCCACCGCCGTAAGCTCCCGATGTACTTTGATTATATCTGTCAAGCTTGCGTGTTTTATACGGTCCAGAGGTGCATATACGATACATCTCGGGTCTTTTACCCGTGTCAAAATGTCCTTAATGATCTGGTGGAAAATTGTAGTCTTTCCCGATTGCCGTGGTCCTATCAAAATGAGGGCAAATGGGCTTTTAAGGTGGGATATTATTTCATTAACTATTTGTTTTTCAAATGCTTGGGGAGCAAATGAGCTGGCGGGTTGCCACCATGGATTGGATGATTCCAGTACTGGTTTTATATCAGGTTCGACCATTACTCTAATATAATAGAGTTATTTGTTATAAATATATCTGATATAATAGAGTTATTTGTTAGAAAGATGTCTTGTATAATAGAATAGTTGGACATACATATGTCGAATATGTTATAGTTATTTGTGCTAAATATGTCGGGTATAATAGATATAAAATCTAAAATAACTCTCATTCAATGGACTAATTATACTAATATAAGTCGGTTATATTGGACTTATTTTGAATATGGGTTAACTGTCTATTGTCAGACATAATAGTCATGTTTAAGTCTATTTTCTCTATTGTAACTCATAAATTGGTAACTGTATTTTCAGTTAACAAGGATACGAGACAACCACCATGACCCCGGAAGAATCCTATGACATAATAGTAATCGGTGCCGGACCCGCAGGCTCCACTGCTGCCATGTATGCGGCCCGCTCTGGTGCCAGTGTACTGCTGATAGACAAAAAGAAAGACCTCGGCTCCCCCATCCAGTGCGGCGGGTTCCTGCCTGATCATGAGGAACTCGGGGAACTTTTGACTGGTGCCGAACTTCCTTGCACCTTAAAGGATATCCCATCAAGCTGTGTCCATACCACTACCAGTATCCACAGGTTCCTGTCCCCGAACCTGGAGCCAAAAGAGTTTGGAGTAGAGGCGTATGTGCTGGATCGGTCAAGATTTGATAAGCATCTGGCCAGGGAAGCTGCAAAGGCAGGAGCGGAACTGATGGTGAGCACCCGTGCCGACTCTATTGAAACGGATAATGTATCCATAAGGGGAGTAATGGGTGAGTTTAACATCCGGGCTAAGGTCATAATCGGTGCGGACGGCCCCATTTCAATGGTTGCAAAGACTGCCGGTCTTATCGAGCGCAGCGATGATATGGGCCGGGCAGTGTCACTGGAGTACGAACTTACCGGGGTGGATATTGACAGGGATGCGGTGGAAATGTACTTCGGACGTGACTATGCACCCGGCGGGTACGCCTGGATCATCAGCGAAGGCGGCGATGCTGCCAATATAGGTGTGGGTGTCAGACAGCCGTTATGCGAGCCAGGTGTTTCCACACAGGATTACCTGCACCGGTTCATGTACGAGCACCCGAGAGCTGCGCCCATGCTGGAAGGCAGCAGTATAACGGCAGTGATCAGCGGCATCGTACCGGTTGGAGGTGCACCACCCAAAACGGTTGAAGGTAACATCATCATCTGCGGAGATGCAGCCGGACACCTGATAGCCACCAATGGCGGCGGCATACCCACTGCCATGGTTGGCGGGAAGATCGCAGGAGAGACAGCAGCGGATGCAGTGGCAGGGAAATGCCAGCTGGCTGAGTACGAGAACAGGTGGCGGGAACAGATGGGGCTGGAAATAAAAACTTCAGTATATGTGAAGAAACTGATGGACGGGCTTATGAGGTCAGATCCAATGATGAGCACGGCCATGAAGCTGCTGACCCCTGACCAGATGAAGGCTCTGCAGCGGGGAAGACTGCCCGAACCTGTAAAAAAGATGCTCAAGACCCTTAATACAGGTATAAGGTGATTAACCTTATGTTGATTGCTTGCATTATTAGGCATAATAGTGTACTAACCAGAGAGTGAATGTAAAATGAACAAGGAAGACCCGGGAACGATCTGTTATCCTGCACATGGGAATCTGTACCTGAACATAACGAACAGGTGCACATGCAACTGCATTTTCTGCCTTAAGAACTATGCAGACGGGGTCTATGGCTATAATTTAATACTCTCAAGGGAGCCCGAAGTGGCTGAGGTTATCGAGGAACTTGGCAAACATGACCTTTCCGGGTATAATGAAGTAGTGTTCACAGGACTGGGAGAGCCCCTGTCCAGGTTGGATGATGTGCTTGAGATCACACGATGGTTAAAGGCTAGGGATGTCAGTGTGAGGATTGACACTATCGGGCATGCCAAACTCCAGTACCCTGACCGTGATGTTGCCCGTGAACTGAAAAAGGCGGGAGTTGATGAGGTTTCTGTCAGTCTTAATACTGATGACAAAGCGACCTATGACCAGCTGGTAAAACCCCGCATGTACAGGGATGCTTATGAGTCGATGAAGGATTTTTCCAGGGATCTGGTGAAAGAAGGTATAAACTTAAGGTTTACGGTACTTGACCTGCCGCCCGTGGATATTGAGAAATGCCGCCAGATAGCAGAGGAGATCGGTGCATCGTTCAAGGTAAGGGGATATGGCGGACCAGTTATTGGTCAATGATTTGTTTGCCATATTGTATAATCGACGTGTTGTTTTTTCACAATCGTGACGTTTTTATCCTATAATGGGAAAGTTTTATATTTCTAATTGGTCAAGCCTCTTATATGCAGGATATTCATGAACTGACAATTATATGTGGAATCGACAAGTCGGGGGCAAAAGAAGATGTTGAAAAGATACGCATATGCCCGGGCGAGATAATCGGTATTGTCGGTCCCACCGGCTCAGGTAAAAGTACACTGATCTGTGATATCGAGCAGCTTTCACAGGGAGATACCCCAACCCGGCGCAAAATCCTGATAAACGGGGAGGCACCAGGCAGGGATATCCGCACCGACCCCAGGAAAAAACGTATCGCCCAGCTTTCACAGAACATGCATTTCCTTGCTGATATGACAGTGGAAGAGTTCCTAAGGATGCATGCTAAGAGCAGGAACCGTAACCCTGACACGGTAGAGCGGGTAATTGACATTGCCAATACACTTACCGGGGAGTCTATCCAGCCAGGGCACCAGCTTACAATATTAAGCGGAGGGCAGTCCAGGGCACTGATGGCTGCCGACATTGCGGTAATAAGCGACTCGCCCATAGTGCTCATCGATGAGATCGAAAATGCAGGGATCAAGAAACAGGAAGCCCTGAAACTCCTGGCTGCCGAAGGGAAGATCGTGCTTGTGGTAACCCATGATCCTGTTCTGGCACTTATGACCAAACGTCGCATTGTGATGCGAAACGGCGGGATACGTCAGGTGATAACCACGACTCCAGGTGAGATGAATGTCTGCAGTGAACTTGTCAAGCTTGACAATTACATGATGTCGCTACGCGATACTATTCGGCATGGCGGGCTGGTCGAGCAAGCTGTGGTAGTATGAAACTGGTGGTAGTAGCGGGCACACCAGGTTCGGGTAAGACATCGGTACTGATGCATACCATCAGGTCGCTTAAACAGGTCGGCATTTCGCCTGCGGTGGTGAAGATAGACTGCCTGTGGACGGATGATGATAAAAGATTTGAAAGACTGGATATCCCTGTGCGCATTGGATTGTCCAGGGACATGTGCCCTGACCATTTTGCCATATACAATACGGATGAGATGCTGAAATGGGCCAGGGAGCAGGATGCCGGGGTACTTATCAATGAAACTGCCGGCCTTTGCCTGCGGTGTGCGCCCTATCCTGACGGATGCCTTGCAGTGTGTGTGATCGATGTGACCACCGGCCCTAATACTCCATTGAAGGTTGGGCCACTGCTGACTACGGCAGATGTGGTAGTGGCGACCAAAGGGGATATCGTGTCCCAGGCCGAACGGGAAGTGTTCAGGGAACGTGTCAATGAGGCGAACCCTGGTTGCCGGATAATAGAGGCTAACGGACTGAGCGGGCAGGGCGCATCAGAACTGGCAGAGGTGATAAGTGAGACGCCTGATGTGGGGAAAGAGCTTACCCTGCGGCATAATGCGCCCCTGGCCATATGCACGTTGTGCACTGGTGAGATGCGGGTGGCAAAGGAACATCATATGGGGGTGCTGCGGCATATTGATGGTTTTACCGAGTACAGGGGGGAATGATGCAGGATGACGCAGGAGATTACAGGCTTGCTGCCTGGATATAATTGCGGGGAATGTGGTTATCGGCAGTGCAGGGATTTTGCGGCGGCACTGCTTGAGGGAGAGGCGGAACTTAGCGGCTGCCCCTACCTGGCTTCTGAGAAGTTAGCTTTAAATATTCCTGTGATACAGCAACTTCTTGGCGGTCCTGGGACTGGTATTAAGGATTCCAGGCCTATTATTGGTGTTATTGACGGACTTAAGGCTGATTTTGTTTTATCACCCCTGCCTGGTGAGCCGTCATGTAGGGAGGACCTTCATCCTTTTGACCCGGAGGTGGGGCCGGATGTGGGTGAGTATGTACGGTACAGGCCACTGGGTTGTCCTGTTACGCATTTTGCCAGGGTGCTGGATATGAAGCGGGGTATCATGACCGTTCATCTGGTTGGGCCTATCCACAGGCTTGGCGGGGATGATGTGGCTTTTGAGGATATTGGCCTATGTCTGGTGGTGGGATTTGATGGTATTGTCAGTAAGGGCAGGGTGCCTGATGTGGGCCAGACTGTGAAGTTTTTGCCTGAACACTGCATGATGCAGAAGGTGCATTCGGGTGTGGTGGTGCATTCCGAGAGCAGCAGGTTGAGGATCGAGGGAATTGACCTGAAGGTATGGTAGGCGGGTCCGACACTTCTATCCAGAAGTTTAAAGTTAATCTCTGACATTATACACAATCCTACCTCCTTGTTGCCGGGGTGGCAGAGCGGACTAATCCAACGGAGCCGTTTGACTCTTTGGAGTCTATATGCGGCAGGCTCGAGACCTGTTGTATCGTAAGGTACACTTGGGTTCGAATCCCAACCCCGGCGCTTCTCCTGCTTGTTAATCCTCTAGGAGTTCTCATCAGATGTTTTACAGCCTTATGGCTGGTCAGCCCGGACTTGTGAGAATGAAGGCATCTCTTGCCTCGTCATCCATTTGTTTAACGGCAATGCCGCCGCCGGGAGCACCCACCAACACCCGAGGCCCCAGTACGCATACTAATTCTCGACCCACGCTCAGTGCATGTGCAGAAAGGAAGTAGGCTGGAATTATTTTAAGTTCATTATAAACCGCAGATGAATGCGGATAACGGCTAGTATGTACTTTAATTTTAATTATACGGTGGAGACTAAAGTATAATCAAATTTTAGCAGTGATATCCGCTTTCATCCGCGGTTAACAGAACGGATTAATAAGTGTAACCAGAAAAAAATAAAAAGTCTCTGCTATTTTCACGTACAAAATCCAACAACATTTGAAGAGAGAAGAAGAATGTTTCAATCCCCTAAAACGGGTCTTTGCTTTTCTCACCTGAAATTGTGCTGACCCACTGTCCATACCGCTACATCCCGCCTACGGCCGATTAAAAACATTTACTGCATCAAGCGATAACACTTAAATGTATAAGACTTATGAACTATATCGTATGTCAACTGCCGGCCTGCCAAATATAATTGAAACCGAAATAAAAGCCCTTGTGAAGGGCGGATATTTCAACAGCAAAGATAGTTTCATAGAGGAAGCTATTAAATATATGCTGTCCAGCAGGGGCGATTTGAAGATAAACGCTGCTGTTGAAATGTACCGCTCAAAAGATGTCAGTCTTGGCAGGGCGGCTGAACTGGCAGGTCTGTCTATTTTTGAGTTCAGTGAGATTCTAAAGGCAAGGAGAATTAAAACAATAGTAGATGCTCCATCTAAGGAAGAGATGAACAGACAGATAAAGCAGATGGAAGAAAGCCGATGATGAACATCGTTTTTGATACTGATATATTATCCATCTTTGCCAAGGCTGATGCTATTCAATACCTTGAAAGATTATTTTCAAAAGACCACTTGCTAATTACTCCTTCTGTTTACAGGGAATTGAAAGTACCAAAGGAATATGGATCTGATTTTCCTGACCAGATATTCAATTCTGGACGGTTTGGACTTGTGCAATTGACAGGTGGGGAGGTAGAGGAGTTTAAATCGAAACTGCTCAAGGCCAAGACTGTTCATAGTGGAGAACTTGAAGCTGTAATTATTGCCCGGAGTAGGGGTTATATGTTTTCGTCTAATGATACCAAGGCTCTGGAGTTTGCTGTTTCAGAGGAGATTGAAGTGTTGTATCTACATTCGATATTGAGGGCGTTGTGGAAGTTTGGTGTGCTGACACCTGATGAGGTGAAGGAACTTATTGGAAGTATGGAACTGAGGGATAATATGGAGATTAAGGAAAAGGATTTGATATTTGATTAGTGGCATGTATATTTTTTTAAAGAAAAGACATGGTGTTGCCAATATGCAAAATATAAATTATAAGTTATAGTTGTCAGTGAACTTATATGGAATACCCTTCAAGAATTCGTACAAGTTGGGTGTTAATTTTTGAATAAGCCCTGCTGTCGGAATTGATTACTGTTTTAAACCACATAGTGTACAGGCGTGCCAAGCAAAGTTCATACTGCTCAACTGGTGGCTCCCGAGGGTATCGCCAAATTCAAAAATTCGAAAAAAACACAAACACGTCAAAACATATCAAATATTTATATACGCCACACAAATTGTGGTCACATTCCTATTTCTATTCATCACTTGCAAAAGGTTCAGCAGGAAATCGCATTTTAATCCCCTAAAACGGGTCTATACTTAATTGGGCAAGAACATGGTTTAACCAATTTAGTTTAAACTATTTTTCAATTGTGCCGTCATACTTCCCAATATCCATCATCGAAACGAGCCGCCCCATCACATCCTCCACACCTTCACCTGTCAGGGTTGACATGACCGCATCGAATCCACTCCCTAACATTTTATCTGGATTGTTAAATTTATTGTCTGCCACCAGCAGGTCAACCTTATTGGCTGCCACAAGCAAGGGCATATCAATATGCTCCCGCACTTCATCCAGAAGCCTCATCTGCTCATCCGGTTCATACCCACACGTACCAGAGGGGTCAATAATAAACAACAGCACATCGCCAAGGTGCCTCAATGCCGAGATAGCCTGCAGTTCAATTTCATTACGCTGTCCCAGTGGCCTGTCCAGCAAACCCGGTGTGTCCACTATCTGGCATCTGGTACTTCCCACTTTGAAATGCCCCACAGCCAGCCCCTTGGTGGTGAAAGGATAGGTGGCAACCTCTGGAGTTGCACTTGACACCAGGGCAACGAAACTGGATTTCCCCACATTGGGATAACCAGCGATAACGATTGTAGGTTCAATACCCACATCAGGTAGTTTTCTCAGTTTATTCCTGGCATCGTTCAGTAACCTGAGGCTCTTATCCACATCTCTTGTGATAGAGGATATCCTGCCGTAAGCAGCCTTACGAACAGCCACAGGGTCATCGCTATGCCGCATCTTCCCCACGTGCAGCCGTGCAATTTCATGTATCTTCTCACCAGCCCACTGCACTGATGCAATATTGGTCCTCAATGCATCCACACCCACCAGTATGTCTGCTAATTCCCTGTAGAATTCAGGGATATTTTCAAAACTTGGGAACTGCCGCACCACATTTGCAAGGTTATCCGATAGTATGTTGGCTGCGGTCAACAACATGGACTCTTCAGCCCGGCGGCGGGAAAATTCACTTCTGACCGTCTTCCCTTTCCGGGCACGACTGGCTTTGCGAAAGGCCTTGTCCAGAAGTTCTTCCGAAGTTGGGATGGTATGTATCTTCTCAAATATCATTTGCTTCACCAACAGCGGCTGTGCTCATAAAGATTGCTCTGCTGTTTAAGAGATTTTTTATTATTTCCTGAAACGGTTTATAACCACAGAGAGCACAGAGGGCACAGAGAAACAATAACGCTCTGTGTTCTCCGTGTTCTCTGTGGTTGATCTTCATTGCTATGATCTTTTTTTATCCAGAATAAATAAAAATATCTGCCGTTCAATCCCGTCCTTCAATATACTCTGCCCTG
>Ga0255446_1044_pt1 | contig 10295 bp, 10 predicted proteins | sample ANMaggSSYBR02D10_FD_182661 | JGI IMG/M metagenome (GOLD analysis project Ga0255446, IMG submission 182661) | Sediment cell enrichment communities from methane seep in Santa Monica Basin, California, United Staets - ANME aggregate JGI... | ecosystem: Environmental > Aquatic > Marine > Cold seeps >...
TGAACAGGTAGTGGTAATGCCCACTGCAGGAACCCGGGAGACTGTCCCCTCTGCGTGGGGACTGGCTGCAGAACGTATACGCGATGAGTTTCGCCGTAAGGTGCACGGGCCTGTTAAGGTTGAATTGAGCGGGGATGACAGGGCCACCTTATGGGTCAATGATATTGACATCCCTGAAGTGATCGGCAAGGGAGGCAGGAACATCGAGACGATGGAAAAAAGACTGGGTATCCATATAGATGTCAGACCCCTGGACAGTGCCCAGGTGTCAAAAGGGGGGGAATCCGGAAAGACAATGGTTCCTGAAATCTCAATGAAGAAGAAACACATTATATTGAAATCGTGTGGAATGGCCGGGGCGGACGTGGAAGTGATAGTGGAGGGAGAACCCATCTTTACTGCTACTGTGGGGCGAAAAGGTGATATCAGGATTGTCAAGGACTCTGATATTGGTGATAAATTACAGAAAGCATTACATGATAAACTTAAGATCAGTATCCGAACACTCACCTGAAAATAGATATGTAGTAACTACTATATATTTTATTGATATAATTATAAATTATTGTACGAAGTGTGGAGGAAAAATGAACCTGTTAAGGTATCCATCACTGAAACGGTTTGACCACCTGGGCAGAAAACTCTTTATTTAAAAATGTATTGAATGTGGGCATGAAGAACAGTATGCAGAACAATGCTGTTAATTTTTTCAAAAAAAATCTGTCCGCTATCTCTTACAACTGATGTTAAATAATAAGTGTTAGCAAAAAAACTACATGCAGCCGGAAATGAAGTTAGCTGCCATCACTGGTACTGTATAGTTGTCTCCAACCATTACCGGACTGTATAGTTGTTCCCAACCATTACCGGACTGTATAGTTGTTCCCAACCATTACCGGACTGTATAGTTGTTCCCAACCATTACCGGACTGTATAGTTGTTCCCAACCATTACCGGACTGTATAGTTGTTCCCAACCATTACCGGACTGTATAGTCGTTCCCAACCATTACCGGACTGTATAGTCGTTCCCAATCATTACCGGACTGTATAGTTGTTCCCAATCATTACCGGACTGTATAGTTGTTATGAGAATACTGCATAGACCTCTTCGTGCGGATGCACAACAACTCCACTTTTGGTAATGTCGTATGGATGAATCTTCTTGCTATGGTCAGAGCCGCGCATCTTAAATATTTCAAGGCTGCGCACCCTTACATTTTCCATCCTCTTGTAATACAGGGCAATTGTCCCCTCGGTCACGAAGTTCTCCACTCCGAAACGACTGGGATGATCATCATCTACAACTTTGGATGTCATGATTGAAGTCAGACCCAGTATTTCCAGGGTGGTGGACAGTTTTAACAGTTCCACACGTATCTTGGCCGGGTCCTGCAGATAGAATCCAATGGATGTAGTTGAATCTATCACTGCCCGTTTGGCATCGATCTCTTCCTGGATCATAATGATCTGGTCCATCATAGAACGCATGTCGAAGGGTCTTACATCAACGTATTTTTCCTGTGAACTTGATATCCTGCACACTGGCCACTTCCCCCTTGTCAATGAATATCACCGTATCCACTACTTGTGGTATCATACCCAGGTCCACCCTGCCGATAAGCCTCTGTATAGCATCCACAGGTCTGTTGGCATGAACCACACCCACCATGCCTACTCCAGCCAGCCTCATATCAGCGAACACCTGGAAATCCGTGGTCTTGCGCAACTCGTCGTAAATAGTATAATCAGGCCTGACAAGCAGCAGCAGATCTGCTGTCTTCTCCATACTCCCTTCCAGCGGCGAATACTGGGTGATTGCATCTTCTACTGACAGGTCCCTGGGTGATTCCATTGTCTTGACGATCTTGTTACAACTTTGGAGGAACTCTGCCACCCCTGCGGCGAATGTGGATTTTCCAGCCCCTGGCGGACCTGCTATAAGTACACCCCGCTGCTGGCCTGCCAATCGCTGCTTCAGTTCCCCTGCCATCCTGTAATCGTCTATTGACACAAATGCCACCGGCCGCACCACAGTGATCTCCATGCCATCCGAAAAGGGCGGGGAGGCGATTGCAATCCTCATGTTTCCAAGCTGGAGCACTGTCGCACCGTCGTATTCCATCTCTATAAAGCTGTCAGGGTCCCTTCTTGTCCTTTCAATAAGTTCTCTGGCCATTGACCTGAGCTCGTCCTCAGTGCTGGTAGTATCACCTATCCTGACGAGCTGGATATCCTTGATTGAACCCTTTTTAGCAAGTGGCTCCACACCGTCCTTGAGATGCACTGACATTGTGTCGGGTGTAAAGAACTCCTCTATGGCAGTAGCTTTGGCTTCGGTTTTTTCAGGAGGCAGGAATATCACTTCCAGGCCCCTGGCATCCGCTATCATGGACTGCACCCGATCCCCTGTCATTAAGGTGGCACTGCAATCGAGTGCAACCTGCCGTATCATAGCATCGATCTCGCCTGTTCTTGCCAGTTCCACCTGTGCGGGACCCGGCCGCTTTCCTGCAAATTCGAGTTCGATCATGCAGAGATTCGCCATCTCCCTCAGCCGGCCCAGTTCCTCAAGTCCATTATACCCTGACTCACGGTGCCGGTTTGCCTGCGATTCTATCTCGGCCACCACAGCCTCGGGCACGATTATGGTAGAATCCCTATATTCCCCTGCATTGATAAGGGAAGTAATACGTCCTCCAATGATCACACTTGTATCAAGTACCAGTTTCATATCCCTACCCCCATCTTCCAGGACTAATACACATCTTCGGGATCAAAGACCTTCTCGCTTATCACATCGCCTTCAAGCGTGCGGTAGAAACATGACCGGTATCCCATATGACACGCACCACCGCCAAGTTGTTCAACCTTCATCAGTACAGCATCTGCATCGCAGTCAATGTACATATCGTGTACGAGCTGCACATGACCGGAATTTTCGCCCTTGAGCCAGAGCTTACCACGGCTGCGGCTGAAGTAGTGAGCCTTACCTGTCTCGACTGTCTTTTCAAGGGCTTCAAGGTTCATGAAAGCCAGCATGAGTATCTCGTTCGTCTCATGATCCTGGGCTATGGCAGTAATAAGCCCTTTATCATCAAATTTCAATTGAGTGCGTATATCGTCAGATAATTTCATCGAACTACCTGATGTTTTGTTATAATAAAATCATTTGGATGCAACTAATTTTGGATGGAACTAATATATCTGGCTGCAAAAGTATAGGGCTGTAAAAGTATAGAGCAAGTTGAATGACCCTGAAAACCCGCATGGAATGCATAGTACCTGAACCGTTGTTACACCTGGTGCCAAACAGTTTTGATGTAATCGGCAATATAGCGATTATCTCTATACCGCCAGGACTGGATGACTATAAAGCACAAATAGCACAGGCAATTATCTCAAAACACTGCAACATTGGTACAGTTCTTAACAAAGTATCCATGCTGGAAGGGGAGGACAGGGTGGGAAGATATGAGACACTATCAGGTACTACTACCATGACCGAACACAGGGAATACGGGTTTCGCTACCGGTTAGATGTAAATGAGGTGTTTTTTAACCCACATCTTTCATACGAACGTTTCAGGGTAGCATCCCAGATCAGTGACGGTGAGTCTATATTGGTACCATTTTGCGGTGTGGGTCCCTATGTTGTGCCCGCCGCATCACGGGGTGCCCGTGTTGTGGCTGTTGAAAAGAACCAAAAGGCGTGCAGGTGGCTGGCAGAGAATGTGAGGTTGAACCGGGTCGATACAAAGGTATCCATAATATGCGGGGATGCATCCCGTATCCCTTATATGGTCAGGGGCAGTTTCCACAGGGCTGTACTTCCTATTCCTTACGGGATGGACCATTTCCTATATGAGATATCCGGACTTGTAAAACAGGGAGGAATAGTGCATTTCTATACGTTCAAGAAACAGTACCAGATCCAGGAACTGTTGAAAGAGTACCAGGACAATGGTTTTGATGTGGTCTTCTATCGCAGGTGTGGTAATGTGGCACCAGGAGTAAGTCGATGGGTTTTTGACCTGAATAAACAATGAAATAAAATCGAAACTTATTTACAATAGTGTAGATTCTTTTCAATTATCAAGTTTATTAACACATATATCCAATATATAGTTTATTAGGGGATTAGAAATGAAGCCTATGAAAAGTGGTTTTGAATCAATTCGCAATTATCTTGGTTCCAAGAAGGAGAAAGGGCGGCGTAAGATCGCCCTGCTCGTAGATGGACCGAATATGCTAAGAAAAGAGTTCCAGATCGACCTGGAAGAGATACGGGATGTTCTCAAGGATTATGGCAGTATCAAGATAGGCAGGGTATTTTTGAACCAGTATGCATCTGATAAACTGGTGGAAGCAATTGAGACCCAGGGTTTTGAACCGATCATTTGTACCAGTGATGTAGATGTAAGGCTGGCTGTAGAAGGCATGGAACTGGTGTTCAGTCCGGTGATCGATACCATTGCACTGGTGACAAGGGATGCGGATTTCAAGCCCCTTTTGTCAAAGGCCAATGAGCACGGCAAGGAGACTATACTATTTGGTGCCGAGCCCGGGCTGTCCATTGCCCTGAAGAATTCTGCCGATTATGTGATCATCCTCAAGGAGGGCGTGATGGAACACGAATATGACAGCAGGGACTTAAAAGGATTAGGGGAAGAGGAATAATTTGGGGTGCCCTTGCCAGGTGAAGGTCAGGTTAAACTGTAGGTATGACCTGATGAATGGTACTTTGTTAAAGCTCATATAAATATTTTAAGCGAATAGGGAAATTGATAAGTGAAGTGAATTACGGCAGGCGTAGGAACCTGTGGGTCAAATGGGAGTATTTAAGTAAATGGGGTATCCATTTAACTCCCGTTTTATTTCATCTGAGAATCAGTCCATAAACTGGTTCCATATTTTAGGGTAGTCCACGTCTGCTTTTGCCATTACTCAACATTAAACTCTTCCACTTATATGAGGTTTCGGGAGTTAAGTGGATACCCCACTTTTAAGTATACGAAGACCTTGTACTATTAGTACGGGGATAGTTATTTTTAAATTAGATGGAAATAAAAAATAAAGGAAGGATGCAGATGAACAAATTAAAAGAAGCAATAAAGACACCATTAGGGATTACAATATTGGTCACAGTAGTAGTTGTAATTTTGTTAATTGTTCTCACTATTATTAAGGATACGTTTTTAGGAGGTGAAACAATAGATTATTCAATATTATTTCTGACACTGGTTCCGTTCTTAATTTATTTAGCAGTTACTGGGAAAATTTCAGAGATTGGAGGGGGAGGATTCGGGATTAAATTTAACAAAGTTTCAGAAGGTGAGGTTTTTTTTAAACTACGAGGAGTTGAGTATGCTAATCATGAGATGATTAAAAAGGTGAGTTTAAGTGGATTAAGAGATAATATTCTGCCAGAAATAGCGGAGAAACAACAATCCACGCTTGAATTACGTAAAACCCCCTCCGATCCTCACTATTATACTTACGAAGCTCTAAAAGGATATTTAAAAGAATTAACGAAATTTGACTTTTTCAAATATGTCCTATTTGTTGATGAAAATGATGTATTCAACGGTTATATGTATGCCAGAAGCTTACTGGCTCAGTTTTCCGATGAAGAAGAGGAAATCAAAGATATTAAGGGAAAAGAGGTAATTAAAGATATAAATAAATGGAATCTTAATAAAATTAAAGGGGTTAAAAATAACTATATCAAAAATTATCAGTCTAACAGGGAGACACTTAGAATCATGGAAAGAGCAGAAATTACAGATATAGCAGTCGTGGATAAAAATATGAAATTCAAAGGTTTTACCAACCGAGAGATTATAACAAGTAAAATCGTAAATAATTTAATGAATAAGGCGGAATAACCTCATTATGAAATACTCGTCCCAAAGCACAATTATAGCTAAGGTAGGGGATGCCTCGGAATTTATTCCGAGTGTGGGGAGGTTGGGGCTGCACATCGGCTAAAACGGATGTCATGCGCATCCTTTCTGATTATTATAGCGATTCGAGTACTCGATCCATTTCTTCTTCTAATGACTTAGACCAAAGATTATAAGGTAGACAAACTTCCATAGGTTGCCCTACTGCCTCCTGGCCAGAATCAGTCAATAATTTAGGTTCTAATTTCCAGCCCCTAACTTCTTTTATATCTTTAGCAATTAAAATAATCTTGAATCTATCTATTTCACCGGGTTCAAGTCTCTGTTTTAACCTATAGTCAATGGTTTGGCCTATTTGTTTTAATGGGCTAATACATGAGTTTCGGCTATATGGGTATATAGTAACGCTTTAAATTAGAGAAGTTTGAAATTATACCTGCGCCCATTCAAATCTGAGACTTTTTATTATTTTCTGATTACTACTTATCACTACTTATGTATTTCGCAAACTATATATGCGGCCCTAGCATTTCCAGAACAAATTAAAAAATCTCATGATTTATTTCAGTCATGAATTAATAAAGGAAGTTACTATATTTAAAAGTTCTCTAATTTAACCCGTTTCTGAGCCGAAAGTCATGTAATATCTAAATCATATGTATGTGAATAATCCAGATGTCCTAAGATATGAAGTTTTACATCATTTGGTGGATATATATCTAATAATTTAAATTCAACACAGTTTATCAATAAATCTAAACCACCAATATTTTTTACCTGAAACTCAAGTTCACATATTCCCCCAGTTTTATTCTCATGGGGTATGATATCAATAATTTGTAGTTTACCTTGCCTTGCTTCACTCATTTTACCTAAAATATAACCTATAACTCCCGCCACCATCTCAACCACCACCAAAGTTACTAAGGTTTTTAATTCTATCAAATCTAATCTGTAAAGAATTAATAAAATAATTAAAATAACCTCTACCACGATTATTATTGCCAATGGCCACTTTAATTTCAAAATATCCATAACACTATATAAGTCTACAAACATACATCTTTAGCTTTTCCATAAAATTCCGTGTCTCCTTGTTCAAATAAAAGCTATGCGCCCGCAAGATGCCCCTGACTTTTAGTCGGGGGTCGTTGACGGCTGGGGCTTTATTTTGCCATATCCAGTATTTTTTCCGGTCCACCGGCCAGTTTAACCAGGGCTTCGGCTTCCATGAAGTGAAGGTCTGCCGGCACTACAAGTATATGCAGGGGACCGCCGAAGTCATAATCTGCCAGTTCAACCATGGGCAGGGCTACAACTACAGGTGATGGGGAGCCGGCCCTTGCCACACCTACGGTTAAGCGATGTTCCAGATCCGGTTTGCTTTGCTGTGAATCAACTTCCATCAGGAGTTCACAGCCCCGGTTGATGGTCATGTATCCTTTTTCCGGGTCGATATCAAGGAAGACCAGGGTGTGCATGCCACTATCCAGGTTTGACCTGATGATATCGTAGGGGGTATTGGAGATGATGGTCCTGTCTTTATGGGTGTACGGATGCGGGATTGTTGTGGATTTGCCGAAGCGGTAGTTTTGCAGGCCGGTAAGTCCGGGTACGGCGCTGAGGATGGATGAGCCATGAATGATGGAGGTCTTGATACCCAGTTCATGGGCCCGCATGCGCAGGTCTACGTGGGTAGTACTGACCATGGCATCGCCGCCTGTAAGGAATACTATATTTTCGGTCAGGGCACGTTGTAGCCATTCAGGCTGCTGTTCCACATCCTCACGGTCCAATACGGTTATTTCCCTGCCATATAAGGCTTCCATTTCCTTGACAGTGGTGCCCATAAGGGCCGAGGTATAGAATTCGGCATATACGTGATCTGCACGGCGGATGGCTTCCAGGCCCTTGACAGATATGTCTTTTTTGTCATAGAGGCCAATGCCGATGAAGGTAAGCATAAGGGTAATTTTGGGGTGGAGCAGGATAAAGATTTCTGGGACTAAATGATTGTGGTACTCTCCTGGGGTAGTCTTGTTGGCCTGGAAACCCGTGTTTGATACGGTCTTCAACTAAGAATGGAGTCGATGATTTAGGAAGTTACAGGCCAATCTTGAAGCCATGGCTATAGAAGTAACAACATGGTCTTGGGACAACATTATTTCAGGATTCAACATGCTTCGGCTTTTTTTACAGATTCATTACGAAAACCTACCGCTATGCAGCGGGATTTTTGCACATGGAAACCACTTCTTAACAAGATAAATATAACAAGCGATCGAGATTAGCCCAAACGATGGAAGGTATATGTATCTACAGTATAATTAATACCTTCCTTATACAATAGTAAAAATCCTGATATTACCGGTGAAGTAATGAACCAAGACGAAAATGATTACAGCATCAACTACTCTATCAACATATCTTCTGATACAGTTGACAGACCTATTTCTGACAACCCGGCAGAAAATATAATCATAGTAGGCACAGCCCATGTATCTACTAAAAGCGTGGCAGAGGTAGAGGAAACCATAGACCGTGAACGTCCCGATGTTGTGGCTGTTGAACTATGTCCTGCCCGGTACCAGGCGCTGACTGAAAAGGTAGTAACAAAAAAGATATCAGCTAAGGATATTCTCAGCGGCGGGAAACCATATTATTTCCTGGTTCACTGGCTTATGGCATATGTACAGAAGAAGATCGGTGATGATCTGGGCGTCGACCCCGGGGCCGAAATGCTGCAGGCCATCAAGAAAGCCGAATCCACAGGCGCACGTATCGTACTTGTGGACAGGGATATCCAGATAACACTTCAGCGGTTCTGGCACAGCATGAGCATCTGGGAAAAACTCAAGATGACCGGGGCTATGCTTACTGCAGCCCTGGGGTTCAAAGGTGAAGAACTTGATATTGAATCTGTTACCGAAGAGGATGTTGTAACCCAGTTGATAGAGGAATTACGTAAGTTTGCACCCTCGGCTGCCAGGGTATTTATAGATGAAAGAGATGCATATATTTCAGTAAACCTGCTGGATGCCGCAAAGTCCAGCCGTGTGGTGGCAGTAGTAGGTGCAGGGCATAGGGAAGGTATACGAAGATATCTTGAACATCCTGATACCTTACCACCAATTAAACAACTGTTAGATGTACCTAAAAAGAGATTCGGTATTACAAAGATAGTTGGGCTGACCTTTGTTGCCCTTGCCTTTGCTACGTTCCTTTTAGTTATTCTCGGCATAATAAAAGGTGCCATATCTCCCTACATGTTATTGGTAGCTATGGGATACTGGTTTATCATCAACGGTGTCTTAAGCGCAGCCGGTGCTGCCCTTGCCAGGGGTCACCCTAAATCCATTGCTACAGCTTTTCTGGTGGCATGGCTCACATCCCTTAACCCTATGATGGCTGCAGGTTGGTTTGCCGGACTTATGGAAGCAAAACAGCGTACACCAACTACAGACGATTTCAGGTCGATAATGGATGCTGAAACCATTCAGGAGATGCTTAACAACAGGTTGTTCCGCGTGCTTCTTGTGGCCGCACTTGCAAACCTGGGAAGCGTGCTGGGTACAATTATAGGGGTTATTGTGATAGTGAACGTGACAGGGATAAACCCCACAGATACCCTGCAAAATATTTTCGACAATATCGGTGCCCTGTTCACATTCCCACGATAGCAAAGGGAAGAGAGAATGACGGAATATATACTTCAAAAAACAGGTACCTTGCATCCTGACCAATTCCCGTGGTAGGCAAAACTACCCAATCGTCATGAATGTAATGTTGCAACTGCATTGTGTTGATATTATTCTTGATGATCCAATCCCGCTTTACTTTGAATCTAACTGCGGCATTCTCAATATATTCATTGTCAAGGTTGATATGGATATTATTGTATTCATATACCAACCCATTTTTGACGGATTTTGCCTCCTGGAATGGGGCATTCAATGATTCAACTGTGAGCTTAACATTTTTTTGTGTGGTCTTTGATTTGAAGTCTACAATAGTGATACTATGATTTGCTTCAAAGGCCTTGATCACCCTTTTGCCTTTCATCACTAAAATTGGGACTGTCTCTGAAAATATTACATTTAAATCGTCATAATTCTTAGGTTTGGCTTTCTTAATTATTTCTTGTAGCAATTCAGGTATCTCAGAAGTTCCAGGTTTTGGTTCAGTTTCTTCTTTTTTGCCTGTTACTCCGGGTTTAAAAATGGGTTTTACAAGGGGTTCTCCAGATTGAATCATATCTTCCTGTGAAGAAGATTTGTAGGATTCAGCTAATGTTGATGCAAGAGAGGGTTGTTTTTTTGAACTGTCCTTGTGGATTGTTTCAGATCTTGCGATGGGTCTCTCGATCAATTCTTTTAAAAATTCACGCATA